>Ga0209390_10001148_pt1 | contig 52305 bp, 48 predicted proteins | sample BON01_FD_187212 | JGI IMG/M metagenome (GOLD analysis project Ga0209390, IMG submission 187212) | Freshwater microbial communities from Lake Bonney liftoff mats and glacier meltwater in Antarctica - BON-01 (SPAdes) (version 2) | ecosystem: Environmental > Aquatic > Freshwater > Ice > Glacier...
CGGGTTGAATCCCTCTTTTAAAAAGCCAGTCCCGCCTTTAGTTCACCATAGATATCGAGACTCGGACCCGCTTTCCCGTTTATTTCTCTGCCATCTTGGTACATGATATTGCTCTGACGCTGGAAGGCGCCTGCGCCGATCTTAAATTGCACAAAGCCACGGTTCAAAATACGGTGTTGCACGCCCAAAACGGATCGGACATATTGGGTGTTGCTGGTGCCATCAGAGTTGTTTCCTATTTGCGTAAAATGGCTTCGAGTAGCACCATATCCGGCATGCACCCCCCAAAAAACACCGGAAAGATTGTTGCCGGATTTGCCCTCCAACATGCGCTTTTTTTGCAAAAAATACCATCGCAGTTCAACCATACCGCCGCCGCCTATGGCGTTTACTTTGATTGGCCCGGAAAATCCAGGGTTAAAAGCATAAAGCGCGCTTGAACCGGCAAGGCTGAATTCGGCTGAAAACGGGGAGCCGCCGATTTTTTGCTCGTATGCAACCGAAGGGTTGAAAGAAAAACTGGTACCATGAGTGGGAAATGCGGTGACATTCAGCAGGTTATACAAATCTATCTTAAACATCCGGCGGGTTTCTTGAAAGCACCTGATTACATCACAAACCTCACCGACAGGCATATCTTTTTTCTTGGGGCTAAAGAGGGCTAAGCCCATGGACACTTGGGGTCGTGTCGATAAATACCACCCGCCCCTGGAATAAGGCGAAGTCTGGTTGTGCCTTACGCCAAGGCCATAACTCAGATCAAAATAGCCATGCCGCAACAAACGGCGTTGGATGCCAAATTTTGCGATCAATTCGACACCGGAGTTGGTATAATTGCTTTCTTTTCCCCTGATCCACGAAGGCTCAAGCGCCAGGTAATTTCCACTGAAATTCGAAGCACTCTTTCCGGCCGCTATCCTTTTTTTCATGTCGTAATACCAACGTATGGTCGTGCCGAGCCGCAGTTGTTCTCTTGAAGTTAACCGACCACTTTCCAGGTCATATTGAACGTTGGCGCTGATAGACAGCGCCTCGCTTAATTTTGTTTCCGCGCTTATCCTTATCCCCGGATTGTCGAAAAGATTAAACAGTGAATAGCCCAAATCTGCTTTAAACATCCATTTGGCAGGAGTCAGGAAATTAAAAGCACGCTCCGTCTCGTTGCTATACTGCTGGGTCGCCAAAGCACCACGTTCTTGGGATATGGTCGTGAAAACTGTGTCGGTCTGACCAAAAGCGGCATTGGCAATGCCGATGGCTGCCACCGTAAAAAATAGTTGTAACTTCTTCATGGGTCTGGTATTTTTTAATGTTTGACAATTATTTTTCCAAAAGTGGTTTCCACGGTGATGGTCGGCGCGTCCGCCGTGCGGTGCAGTATGGCCCTGGGATTATCAACCGTCGAAGCACTGGTATCAAACTCCGACGGGGCATCCACGGCGCTATAGGCCGCATGCAGGGAAATGTTGTGCGTGGCCGCTACGGGTACTTCCAGGGTGACATCCGATCTGTTGCCGACTACGAGGAGGTTGCCCGCCATGTCGGGGGCATTCAACACCATCTGTCCATATTCGGAGTGTATGGTACAATCGGCCCTAATGCCATCCAGCTGGATGTCGGTGCGTTTGGATTGAATGTCTATTTTCCCGCCCAACTGACGGCCATCTATATTGCCGTATTGGCTGTTGATGTTCACATTGCCACGGAGGCCCACCAACTGGAAACTGCAAAACTCCCCAGTGAGCGCGATTGGCCCCTCCAACTGCTCGAGCCAGGCTTTCCCAAATTTGTTGGAGAGGTTGACCGGGCAGGTTTTGGGCACCAGCACGGTAATTTTGACTTTCATGTTTGACACCGGGAATTTTTTGCCATTGGGCAAACCGATGTAGGCCCGGATGTAGATTTTTTTGCCCACCGTGCTGACCACAAACTGCCAAGCGTCGAGGTCGTTGCTGGCCGTGTCAAGGCTGGGGTGCTTGGCGCTGAGTTCAGCCGTGACGATCACTGCGGTCGTATCTGCCGGGGCAACCTGCACCTCGGCTTTTTCGCCGTTGATGACCAATTCATAACCGGGTTTCCAAGCTATCGTTTTGCGGATGTTGCGCGTGGCCACCTGCAGGGTAGTTTGCGCGGCGAGGTTCCCGACGGCGCAGAGGAGAATGAAAAGTAGGAGCGATTTCATGGTGAAATAGTTACAGGTTAAAGTGATTGGTTGTTGTGCGCGTTTGGTACGGCATTAAAAGCGGCGCTAAAGCCTACCAAAGCTGTAGCATATTGCCCAATAACATACCTTAAGTACATTTTAAATGAATTGCACCAATTGCTGCAGGATGGCTGTGCGTTCGCGTTCCAGTTGCACCATTTGTGCCAGCAACTGGGGGTCGTCGGCGTATTGGCCAAGGGCTTGGCGGAGTTCGTTTTGGGCTGTTGTCAGCTCGTCCAATTCGGTTTTTAGCGATTTAAAGGCTGGAATATCGCACACCGGCATTTGGGTGCGGCAGAGTTGATCCACCAGTGCAAAGGCATCGTTTTCGGGCTCGCGGCATACTTCCAGCAATTGGTTGTCGACCACCTGTTGCGAAAAAGTAATGGCGTCCCTGGTAGTTGCCTTGTTGGGGGGTTGGGGGTGGGGCAAGATTTTTTGGACGGCAGGTGTACGGGGCACTGGAATAGACGCTGGAATTTCCTGCTTTGGCGTTTCCGGTGACCGCTCGGCCACTTCAGTCGGTGCGATGGGGGTTGGGCGCAGCAACCACCAGCTCGCAGCCAGAAACAGGAGCAAGGAGGCGGCTGCCAGCTGGACGCGCCGGGGAAAAAGGACGCGGCGCATCGGACGGGGTTGCTGGGCTTTCTCTAAACCTGCTTCAATGCCTGCCCAAACTGCTGTAGGCGGCGCATGTTCCGGCAGCGACTGCACCGCTCCTTCCAGGAACTGTTCGGCTGCCAGGGCCGCCTCAATCTCCGCCCACACGCCCGGCGGCGGACTGTATTGGGGAAGGCGGGAAAGCGCGTGTTGTAAGCGAGTGTCGGACATAGTGGGTTGGTTAATTTGTTGTCACCAGGATTTCGCGCAGGCGTTTTTTGGCGTAGTGCAGTTGGGATTTGGAGGTGCCTTCGGAAATTTGCAGCATGTCTGCTATTTCCCAGTGGGCAAAACCTTCTACTTCTGCGAGCACGAACACCGTTCGAGCACCTTTGGGCAGGGATTGTATCGCGCGTTCGAGGTAGTCGGTGTCGAGCGGCACGCTGCTCCAATCGATGCTGGCTTCATGATAATTGTCGGGCATTTCGAGAAAGGGCATTTTTCGGCGCTCCAATGCTCGAAGGGCCGTGCGCACCACGATCGCTTTGATCCAGGCTCCTATGGTGCTGCGCTGCTCAAAATCACCAATGTGTCGGAACACCTGCAAAAAAGCATCCTGCAGCACCTCACTGGCCGTTTCAAAATCGCCCGAGATCCGATAGGCCGTGGTGTACATGGCCTTGCTATACCGCTCGTATAATTGGTACTGTGCGCCGCGTTCGCCTAGGATACATTTTTCGAAGAGTTGCTGATCCGTCACTTTTTGTCAGGTGTTTGATATTAAAGAGGACAGATGGGGGGAAAGGGTTGGAATGGAGCCTGATTTTTTTTCGCCTTGCTTGGTGTTCGCATCTCCGCGATTGATGCCCGGCCGCTAGGGGTGGGGCATCGGGCTGTAGCCGAAGCTAAGGCCAAAATAGCAAAAATGCTGCAAAAAATCCATGTTATTCCCAAAGCCAGCCCCAGCGGGGCGGTAATATCTGTAGGTTGAAATCATTTTTATTAGCCCCAGCGGGGCGACAATATAACCGCGTAATTTCCACATTACCGCCCCGCTGGGGCTTGCATTTCGGGACGCCTTTAATGCTACAGATATTATCGCCCCGCTGGGGCTGATATGAATAGCGCTTAGCATGACGGCTATGGTGAAAATACCCACGCTGGGTGATGCTAAAGTTTTCGCTTGATACTAAAAAATACACTTACCTTAGTATCATGAAGCAGGAATTGACACATGCCGACGTAGCAATAAACAAACCTACACCCATAAAATCTGACGTTGAAGTAACCTGTTTTAATCAAAAAACAGATATTCAAGAAACAATTGACATTTTACTTTCAAGGAAATACATTTTAATAGAAGGGTTTTACAGCAATGGCTTGAACCTTTTAAATGCTCTACAATCTTACCTCAAAAAGAAACATCCAGGGCAAGGTTTTCAGGAGCAAAGAGCGTACCGTTTAGAATATAAAGAATTATCAAATCGTGTATTAGTAGAAATCAATGCGCATAAATTAGGGGTCAAAAAAGCTCCGGCTATAGGATGGTTAGAAAAACTGTATCCTGACTCCGGTGATTTTCTACTCACCTTTCCTCAAATTCAAGGTTTAAATAGTGCCTGGCAATGGTACGTGAATGGCGTAGCCATTCCTGGTTTGAGAAATAAAATTCATCCCTATTATGGCGTTTATTTTCCAACTCGTTTTGAACATTTACAACTTTTTGACAATTGGTTAAAACGCTACACCGGTCCCAAAAAAACAGCCATTGATGTTGGGATAGGAAGTGGCGTGCTTTCATTACAAATGATACAATACGGCTTTCAAAAATCGTATGGGACAGATATGAATCCTAATGCAATTATTGGGCTAAAGGAAGCCATGAAGGGGACGAAGTTGGCCTTAAAAATCGAGCTTGTTTATGGTCATTTGTTTGGTACGTGGGAAAAGCCAACAGAATTGATTGTTTTTAATCCTCCTTGGTTGCCAGCGTCACATGATTTAGATCGGCTTGACGCAGCTATTTATTATGATGACAAACTTTTTCCTGCGTTTTTTGAGGAAGCAAAGAAAAGATTGCTTCCTGACGGTAGAATTGTGCTCTTATTCTCTAATTTAGGCCAAATAACAAAGGTCACGACAGAACATCCTATAGAAAACGAACTTTTGAATGAAACGCGCTTTGAATTAGAGGCATGTTTCAAAAAATCTGTGAAGGAAGCATCTGTGAAAACAAATCGAAACCAACATTGGCGTGCTGCGGAAATGGTGGAATTGTGGGTATTAAAGCATAAAGGAGCAGCAAACAATTAAGCGCTGGCCATGATGCCCTGCTATTATTATTGTGCTTATCTTGCCAAAATATTATGCGCAACGAACAACAATTGATCCAACTCCGCCCTGATTTGCAGCTCCCAACGGTGCTATCGAAACCCGACGAGCAATTCCAAAACCAAACCCTTCGCCCGATCCTGAAAATGCAACACGACTTGTTGGTCCGGTTGTTTTCAAGTGAAATACTGCGGCGCAAAAACGTTTATTTTAAGTTGGCCAAACAAGCCCGCCTGGATTGGATAACCAATTCCGTCCGCGCCGACATGCGCCTGCGCAACCTGCTTGGGGGTACCATCATTGGCCATTTCACCCTGGAAGAACTTCAAACCTACGAAGCCCACGAAGCCGAATGTGCGCGTCGATTGGTGCATTTGATCATCCAGCGGCTGCAATCGGTGGATTTTGAAGCTGTAATGCAAGTGTAGGTCTAGAATAAAACAATGGAAAAAAGAACAAAAGACAATCCCTGGTAATTGAAGACCCCACCGCTCAGCTCCGACTATGAAATGTACATGGACGTAAAAGATGGCCTGGAGGTCATCGTTTGCACCGTTGGCAAAACGGTGCTGTTGTACGATGCCCGGTGCCTGACCGACCTCCATGAAACGCTCAAAACACATGGCGATTGGATGGACTTGGGGGGCCGCCGACGAGCAAAAAGAAGCCAAAGAGGGAACGGTAGAAGCCTGGGGAAGGTCGGAAACGAATCCTGTTGGCGGTTGGTATGGCTTGAAAAAAGGGCTTCGCGGCCGTTTTGGCATGTATGTTCCGCCGCTGATGGAAGCGCTTGGGCTGGTAGAATTGGAGCATAATGCGCGGAGCAATCGTATGCGGGCCGTTTGACGCCGTCCTGCGTGGTCTACCGAGTACCTGCATGCGCGCCGCCCAAGTTCCGTGCGCAGAAGTCGTCCTCGCGAAGGAAACGCCAATGCATGATGTGACACCCAAAAAAATATTTTCTCAAAACATTTGGAAATCACAATACCCTCCTTGTATCTTTGCCGCCGCTTAGAACAAAACGGAGCTTTGCTCTCTACGTTTAAAGCGATATTATAAGGGCGCATAACTCAGTTGGTTCAGAGTGGCTGCCTTACAAGCAGCAAGTCGGAGGTTCGAGTCCTTCTGTGCCCACATTGAAAATCAAGGAGTTACAAACGAAAGTTTGTAACTCTTTTTTCATTTATACGCTTTTCTGCCTTTTTGGGATTTTAATTACGTGTAAAATTTTTCATGCACCCGCCACACATGGTCGCAATATTTCGGAATGTCTCCGATTGGAGTAACTTTGCGCGCCTTTGGGAAATGCCTCAATGTTTTTACCATGAAAAAATTCTGCTTTAGCCTGCTTTTTTTCGGTGCTCTGGCCCTCTGGAGCTGCGGAAACGCCGATCCGAAGGCTGGCGACAAAATGCTGGCCAAGGTGTACAACAAGAGCTTATTCCTTTCTGCGCTGGATGGCGTGGTGCCGCAAGACGTAACAAAAGAGGATAGCGCGCTCATGGTGGCCGCTTATGTGCAGCGCTGGGCGCGGGAACAATTGCTGATGTACGAGGCCGAACGCAATATTCCCAAGGATTTGAACATTGATGAACTGGTGCGCAACTACCGAGCAAGCCTGGTCCGCTATAACTTTGAAGAACAGCTTATCGGCCAAAAACTCGATAGCGTCGTCACAGAGCCCGAATTGAGGGCCTTTTTCGAAAACAACAAAGACCAGTTCCAGTTGGAAAGTATGATTTTGAAATGTTTGTTGCTGAAATTACCCGGAAACGAACCCGACAACAATTTCAACAAACTCTGGAACAGCCGAAACCCCGCCGACGAAGCAAAACTCAAGGCACTGGCCGACCAAAAAGCCGTTATGGCCCTGCTCGACCGCAATAAATGGTATAAATTGGAGGAGATAGCCGCGCTTTTACCTAAAGGCACGTTAACCTCCGACAATATGGGATCCAGAAGAGAGGGCACCCTCAAAGACGGCGACTTCCGGTATTATTATCGGGTGCTCGAGACAGCCCAGGGCAAGAGTACCGCGCCATTTGATTATGTAAAACTTCAAGCGAGCCGGATCATCTTGCACAAACGAAAGCAAGATCTCCTGGAACGCTGGAAAGAAGACCTCTACCAAAGAGAACTGAAACGCGAAAACATAATAATAAAGTAATGTGATAATGTGATAATTGGATAATGTGATAATGCCCAAACGTGATGCCAATTATCAAATTATCACATTATCAAATTATCACATTAAATTTTTTTTGATGAAAAACACCTTTCGAATTGCCCTTTTTTCCCTGCTACTACCATCGCTGATGATGGCCCAAAACGACAAGGCTATCATTGATAGGGTAGTGGCAACCATCGGTGGCGAAATAATTCTGCTGAGTGAAGTACAGGAGCAGTATAACTACGCAAAACAACAGGATCCTAAAATTGGAGCAGAGTTCCAATGCGTGTCGCTGCAAAACCTGGTGGTGCAGAAACTACTGGTAAATCAGGCCAAACTCGACTCCCTTGATGTGAGAGATGAGGAGGTTGAAACCCAACTCAACGCCCGTATCGACCGTCTGATGCTGTATTTCAACCAAGACCCAAAAGCCATTGAGGAGTTCTACGGCCAAACAATCGACCAGATCAAGTCCCAAACTCGGAGCGACATGCGCAGCCAGATTCTGGCAGAACGCATGCAAGGGAAAATCACTGAGAAGGCAACAATTACCCCTTCCGAGGTAAAAGTGTTTTTCAAAAACATTCCCAAGGACTCCTTGCCTTACTTCAATTCTGAGGTTGAAATACGGGAAATCGTGTACAAACCGGTGGTCGACCCAGCCGAAAAAGCCAGCGCTCTGACCCGTGCCGAAGATGTTCGGAGAAGAATAATAATAGGAGAAGACTTTGCCACATTGGCCAAAAAATACAGCGACGACCCTGGAAGCGGCGCCCAAGGCGGCGACTTGGGCTTTGTGAAACGGGGCACATTTGTCCCGGAATTCGAAGCCATGGCCTACAAACTGGACCCCAACCAGCTCAGCCCGGTCACGGAAACCGAATTCGGTTTTCATATCATCCAGTTGATTGAGCGCCGGGGCAACCTGATTCATTGCCGCCACATCCTGATTAAACCTGAAATAACAGACAAAGACCTCGAACTCGCACAAGCAAAAATGGACTCTGTGCGCCAGGAACTTCTGGACAACAAGCTCTCCTTTAGTTTTGCCGTGAAAAAATATGGCGACAAAAACCAGCAGAGTTACAACAATGATGGCCGAGTTGCCAACCCGCGCTCCGGTAATACTTTCTTTGAAGTGACCGACCTGGAAACCAATGTTTTCTTCGCCATCGATGGCAAGAAAGAAGGCGACATCGCCGAGCCATTCCAGTTTAAGGGCCCCGATGGCACCGTCAATTTACGGCTCGTGGAGCTCGTAAGTCGCAGCAAGCCGCACCAGGCCGACCTCAAACAGGACTATGGTAAAATTCAATTGGCTGCCCTCGAACAGAAGAAAGCGGAATACACCGAAAAATGGGTACTGGAAAAACTGCGCAGCACCTACCTGTCTGTCAGTAGCATGTTTTCCGGGTGCCCCAATTTGCAAGAAATGATTGGCATCGCTACAGGTTCTGAGAAACCTTAACCCCCTGCCCCAGCACCCATTCTATTTTACAACTGACACAAAAAAATGAAAGTAAATATCCTCTGTTTGTTGTTCCTGGGCTTATTGCCTTTCGCAACAAATGCCCAAGACGACCGCTACGCGCTACTGCCTGTAATTTCTTACGACAAGCCTGCTGAATTTGAAATCGGTGGCATTCGCGTCAGCGGCGCACAATATGCCGATGCCAATACCTTAATTGCGATTGCGGGATTCCGCGTTGGCGATAAAATCCGTGTACCGGGTAGCATTTTCGCAAAAGCCGTGCAGTCGCTGTGGAACCTCAAGCTTTTTACGGATGTACAGATCAACCAGGAGCGCACCGTTGGCGACAAAATTTTCCTCGAAATCGTTGTGCAGGAATTGCCACGCTATACGCGCCACTCCTTTATAGGCATTAAAAAGAGCAAGCACGACGACCTCAATGGGGTGATTAACAAGTTCCTGCAAAAAGGCTCCATTCTTACGGAAAATGTAAAAGCGACGCTCATCTATAAATTGGAAGAGTATTACGTAGAAAAAGGATTCCTCGATGCCAAGGTGTCCATCAATGATTTCTCCGACGAGCGCGCGACAAATTCGGTACGCCTCGAATTTGTGATTGAAAAAGCCAAAAAGGTAAAGATCCGCAGCATCAGTTTCACCGGCAACAACAGTGTGAAAGCCAAGACACTGCGGAAAAAGATGAAGGAAACCCACGAAAAAAAGAAGATTTTCAAAAAATCGAAACTTATCCGCGACAACTACGAGGAAGATAAAATCAAGATCGAAACCTATTACAACAACATCGGTTACCGTGATGCGCGGATCACCAGCGACAGTATCTGGCGCAGCAAAAAAGGCTTCATCAACATTCACATGAATATTGATGTAGGACGACGCTACTACTTCCGCAACATCAGCTGGAAAGGAAATACCATCTATGATACCAAGTACCTGAACCAGGTTTTGGGCATCATCAAAGGCGAAGTCTACAATCAGGAACTGCTCAACACCCGCCTCTCGTTTAGCCAGGACGGCCGCGATATTTCTTCGCTCTACCTCGACAATGGCTACCTTTTCTTTCGTGTCGATCCGGTGGAGACATCGATAGAAAATGACTCCATTGATCTGGAATTACGCATTTTTGAAGGCCCACAAGCCACCATCGATCGCGTGGTGATCAAAGGCAACGACCGCACCAATGAGCGTGTGATTCGCCGCGAACTGTTCACCCGCCCGGGCGACAAGTTCAGCCGCTCCGACATCATTCGCTCGCAGCGTGAAATTGTCAACCTGGGCTACTTTAACCCGGAAGCACTGGGCATCAACACGCCAGTAAATGCGGAGCGTGGCACTGTAGACATCGAATACACATTGGAAGAGAAGCCCAGCGACCAGTTGGAACTATCGGCAGGTTACCAACCGGCATCGCAGTTCGCCAGGGGTGGTGTCATCGGCACCTTGGGTGTAACTTTTAACAACTTCTCGGTACGCAACATCAAAAACAAAGAAACATGGAACCCACTACCACAGGGCGACGGCCAGCGTTTCAGCCTTCGTGGCCAAACCTCCGGCGACCGTTTCCAATCCTATAATATTTCCTTTACAGAGCCTTGGATGGGTGGTAAACGTCCCAATTCGCTGACGGTAGCTGGATTCTATAACCGCTTTGCTTCCGGCATTAAAGGTTCCAGCAGTTTCCAAAAACTCGAAATCATGCAAGGAACGGTTGGCTTTGGAACGCGCTTGAAATTCCCGGACGACAACTTTATTTTCCGTGCCGATGCCGATATTCAGACGCTAAAACTGAACAATGCGCTCTCGTTTGCTTTCCGTGACGATGCTGGCAGGGTTGTAACGGATGGTATTTTCCACAACTACAGTCTCGGCCTCACCTTGGCCCGCAACAGCATCAACGACCCGACTTTCCCCAAAAGCGGTTCCTTGATATCGGTGAAAATGAACATGACCCCGCCATACTCTTTGTTCCGCTCAAAGAGCTTCTATGAAAATGGCAGTGTAGCAGATATTTACCGCTACGTGGAGTACCTGAAATGGCGCATTGACGCTGAATGGTACACACCGATTGTCGGAAAATTGGTCTTGAAAACATCGGCTAAAATTGGCATCCTCGGACGTTGGACAGATAAAACATCTCTGACGCCCTTTGAGCGTTTCGACCTTGGTGGCGACGGCTTGAACAACCAGAACTTCGGCCTCAACGCCCGTGATATCATCAGCATGCGCGGCTATGCCACCACCGATATCATGTCGGCGCTGCCCGGCGGCGCTGGGGTATTCAACAAATACACGATAGAGCTGCGCTATCCCATTTCGCTCAACCCGCAAAGCACGATTTTTGTGACCGCTTTTGCACAAGGCGGCAATGCGTGGAGCAATGCCAAAGAGTTCAACCCATTTGACATAAAACGTTCAGCAGGCATGGGCTTGCGCGTGTTCCTGCCCATGTTTGGCACTTTGGGCTTCGACTATGGTATTGGTTTCGACAAGCCAGAGTTTTATCCGAGCAGGAAGTTTACCGACTACGCGAGGTTCAATATTGTGTTGGGCTTTGAGCCGGATTAGATTTTCAGCTTCATAAACCTCGTAGGTCTAAAACCTCAGAACCCTCCCAAAAAAGCGCTGCTTTTTTGGGAGGGTTCTGAGGTTTTAGACCTACGAGGTTTGGGCACTCGAGGTTTATGCAAAAGGATTTTGCTTTATTGGCCAACAGAAAACTTATATTTGCTCAACCTAGCGACATAGCTTAAATTATCGATTGTTCACCAAACTGTTCGTTCTCCATGAAAATTATCCTGACATCCCTGACACTGATTGCAGCGGCTTGCCTGCTGCTATTTTGCAAACATCAACCCAAGTTTACGGCTGACAACCTACCGCCTCAACAACTGCGTTGGGGCAATGGCGGCGGCATTGTGGGCAAACAAACCACTTATACCCTGCTCAACAATGGGCAGATTTTTAAGCAAGAGCTCCAAGGCAGCTTGACAGAAACCATCAAAACCAAGCGAAAAATAGCGACGGCAATTTTCAAAACGGCAGCGTTGCTCAATTTATCCAAAATAGAATTCGAACATCCAGGCAACATCTATTCTTTTCTTGAATGGCAGGATGGCGATGTCGTTCAGCGCATTACCTGGGGCGATCCCGCATTCCCGGCAGATGCAGGCATTAAGGTGCTTTATGTTCAGTTAAATGAGCTATTGAAGCAGCAATAGGTATCCTGAGTCGAGTTTCATCGCATTATTTTTATATTTTGCAGACATTGTCTCCTTCCTAGGGAATCTGATTTCAACTTATCTTCAAATCTAAACTATTTTTCTTGCAATGAAATTTACCCATATTTTATGCTGCGCCTTGCTGCTCAGTGCTATTTCCTGCGGGGAAAAAAAGCCTGAAAGCACGGCTTCCGCCGCGACTGTTCCAACGGATAAGGTTTTGCTCGACACTTTTGCTGACTTGCAAATCCTGCAATACGAGTTGCCCGGCTGGGAAAAACTAGACCTTCGGCAGAAAACATTTATTTACTACCTAAGCGAAGCTGCATTGGCTGGCCGCGACATCATTTACGACCAGCATTGCAAGCACAACCTCGCTGTGCGCAAAACCCTGGAAGGCATATTCGGTACGTACAAAGGTGACAAAACCACCGCCGACTGGAAAGCCTTCGAAGTGTACGCCAAGCGGGTTTGGGTCAGCAATGGCATCCACCATCATTACAACGAGGGTAAGATCATTCCCGATTTCTCTCAGGAATACTTCGCTGCCCTGCTGCAAAACAGCGATGCCAGCGCATTGCCCATGCCCGTGGCCGACCTAACAAGTGTACTCACACCTGTTATATTCGACCCGACAATACTGGCAAAACGCACCAATAAGGACGAATCTAAGGATGTGGTTCAGGCATCTGCTATGAATTTCTACGAAGGAGTGACTGCCGATGAAGTGGATAAATTCTACGCAGAGATGATAAAAAAGGGCGGTAAAAAAGCGCCTATGTTTGGTTTGAACTCCAAACTTGTCAAGGACGAAGGCCAGCTCAAAGAAATACCTTGGAAGTCGGGCGGTATGTACGGTGCCGCCATCGACAAGATTATCGAGAGCCTTGAAAAGGCCATCCCTTTTGCTGAAAACGATCAACAAAAAAAGGTGATTGGCTTGCTGATAGATTATTACAAATCCGGTGATCTGAAAACCTTTGATGCCTACAACCAGGCATGGGTGCAAGAGACAGAAAGCACCATCGATTTCATCAACGGCTTTATCGAAGTGTACCACGACCCAAAAGGCTATAAGGGCGATTATGAGGCAATGGTACAATACAACGACCCTGATGCGACCGAAAAAATGGCCATTGTCAGCAAAAATGCACAGTATTTTGAAGACAACTCCACCATCCCGGAGGCTTACAAGAAGAAAAAGGTCACGGGTGTATCTTACCGTGTCATCAACGTGGCGATGGAATCTGGCGATGCCGCACCAACGACCCCCATCGGCGTAAACCTGCCCAATTCCAATTGGATTCGCGAAGATTTCGGCTCCAAATCCATCAGCCTCAACAACATCGAAAATGCTTACGGAAAAGCAGGCGGTGCCCTTGCTACCGCAGAGTTTGCCAATGACGCGGAAGAAGTGGTACGCGCAGCAAAATACGCAGAGGCTTGCGGTAAAATGCACACGGCTCTACATGAAGTTATCGGACACGCCAGCGGTCAGCTCAGGCCTGGCATGGCAGAACCCAACGTGACCCTCAAACAGTATTCTAGCACCCTGGAGGAAGGCCGCGCCGATTTAGTGGCGCTGTATTTTATGCCCGACCCTAAACTGGTCGAAATGGGCCTATTGCCCGATGCTGAAGCCTACAAAGCAGAATATGACAGCTATATTCGCAACGGCATGTTGCAACAACTGCGGCGCTTGCCAGCTGGACATGACATCGAGGAAGACCACATGCGCAACCGCCAATTGGTGGCAGCCTGGGCCTTCGAAAAAGGCAAAGCCGACAATGTAATCGTAAAGGAAGTGCGCAATGGCAAAACCTATTACGACATCAAAGATTATGCGAAATTGCGGGTGCTGTTTGGGCAATTGTTGTCTGAAATCCAGCGCATTAAATCAGAAGGCGACTTCAAGGCGGCGCGTGCATTGGTAGAAGGATATGGTGTAAAAACCGACGCCGCTACGGGTACAGAAGTAAAGGCTCGCTATGCTGCACTGCCAACAAAAGCCTATTCAGGATTTGTACAACCAAAACTGGTAGCAGTAAAAGACGCCTCCGGCAATATCACGGATGTGAAAGTTGAAAAGGAGTTGGATTTTGTGCAGCAGATGTTGCGATTCGGGAAGGATTATTCGTTTTTGCCCGTGAAAAACTAGGGCAGGAACCCGCTTTCTGGAGAAGCACTTTCTAACAAGGATACTGGAGGCTGTGGGGATCCCACAGCCTCTTTTTTTCGTATAAGAAGACGTTTGAAACAATATTCCAAGAAAATTGATAGCTAATTATGCTCTGACTGCACCGTTTGCGGCTATAATAGTTTTTTCAGGCCTCTTAAAAGCTTAGCTTTCTATTATCAAAAAAATCCCTTAATTTTAAGTAGCAATCAATAACCAGGGTCTGGCACAATGCAAGAATCCTGGTTTTGAAGCGCGCATTTACTATCATGAATCAAACGCAATATCTTTAACCTGTTTTCCGGGTTAAAGGTAATAATGTATACACAAAGCCATTTAAAGGTTTTATTTGCAATAATACCATTATTTTGAAATATAGTATTATCATTGCAGCGATAAGTCAGAATATTTAAAACCTTCACGCTATGGATCCTACACCACAATCACCACTCCACCAAGACAACAGCACCGCGCACACCCTGAATGCCAAGCCAGACAGTCATGTTTCTGGCGGCCTTCGATGGCTGGGTTTAGGCGTATTGCTCATGGGCATAAGCTTCTCTGTCAATTTCTTGTTAGATGATGCAGGCACCTCTTATGTCGTTGTAATGTACACGCTGACCACCTTGGGGGCGGCGTGCATTCTGAAATGTATGTTCAATATTTTGGGGTAGTTTTCAACCCGGTGCCTTGTCCAGGGCCTCCGCCAGCAATCTGTGAAAATGGTGCGTCCCCTGCTCCCGCAGCACCGAATATCGGCCATGTTGGTAAAAACGTGAACGAATGCCTTTTTGCACGTTTTGGACTACTTCCTCGTCTTCCAGCTCTACTTGCGTGAGACTGGCACCAGCGCCAGTACCAAGTTTGCTTTCGTCAAATACAAACACCTCGAATGAAACACGGCAGGAGCTGACACCCGTTGGCTCCACTAGGTTGAACGAAAGTCCCCAAGGGTAAAAATTGAACATCATGTTGGGGAATACCCAGAAGTAATAGCCAGCTACGTTCTTGCCATAATCAGCTGATTCAGGGGGCAATTCGAAGCAGGCATCGCCCTTTTTGCCAATACCGACCTGCAAATTGGAATATCGAAACAATTCCGTGGTATAACTTCCATAATCCAGCACGGCACTTAAGCCGCCGTGTACGAAAGGAATATGAAAGCCTTCGAGGTAGTTTTCGCAATACAGCGCCCAGTTGGCCTCCACATTGTAAATGGTAGACAGGTCAGCGCGATGCAGCATGCGATCCAACGGCAGCCAGCCAACCCGAGCCATCATTTCCCCGAAAAACTGTTCAGCAGGTAAACTTGGGGCTAAGGAGGAAAAAAGCAGTTTTCCCCATTGGAACAAAGGCAGTTGTTTCAAATCATCGGAGGCTGTCGGAAAATTTTCTACCTCCTCAAACTCCGGCATAAACTGGAATTTCCCGTCAAGGCCAAATACCCGTCCGTGATACTTGCAGCGCAACTGGCTGGATTTACAAGGCTCATACGCCAGCAAATTTCCCCGGTGTGTACACACATTCGACATACAGCGCAACTGCGATTCCCGATCCCTGGTGAGTATCAAGGGCTCGTTTAAGAAACCATCCAACAACATAAAAGGCTGTACACTACCTGGCCCAGGCAGCTGATCCGCGTGGCCAGCATACTGCCAGGAAGGCGCAAAGATTTTCTCTTTGGCTTCTTCTAAAATGGCCGCACTGGTGTACACCTCCGTGGAGATGGTTTTCGCCACAGCGATGTTTGGATCTATAAAAAAGGGTTTCCGGTTTCTGGTTTCAAGGTTTCCGGTTAAGGGTTCCATTGCTTAGTATGTGTTAATAACAAAAAAGGGTTTCTGGTTTCAAGGTTTCCGGTTTCTGGTTTCAAGGTTTCCGGTTAAGGGTTCCATTGCTTAGTATATGTTAATAACAAAAAATGGTTTCCGGTTTCAAGGTTTCCGGTTTCAAGGTTTCCGGTTTCTGGTTTCAAGGTTTCCGTTTAAGGGTTGCAACCCTTGGCTATTCTAATAACATAAACTTAGAATACGAACCCTTAACCGGAAACCTTGAAACCAGAAACCCTTTTTTACCAGAAACCCTTTTTAAAAGATGAGATTGTACTTCAGCAAAAAACCACCCGTATAGCTGGGCTTTAAGCCCAGAAAAGGCGATACGTCGGCAGCAGCGGTTCCTTCGGGAATATCCCTTACGGCCACCTGGGTAAAGTGATCGTAGAACACATCGCCAAAAAGCTCGAGGGCCAGGCCCTTGAAAATATTCACGCTCATGCTGTTTTGCCACAACACATTGCCGTTCAGATTTTTGGTGTAGTCGGCAAACCAGCCCAATTTTGAAGAAAGTGCCACGCGGTCTTTCAAGAACTTATTAATGTATTGCGCTTTCATGGTATAACCCAGCTGGTTGCGGGAATTTTTGCCGATTTCATTGCCCAGGGGCTGTCCAGACAAGGCAGCCAGGGAATCATTCGCAACATAGGTCAAGCGGTAGCTGGCAGGTGCGAAGAAGAAGGACCAATGCTTGGTCGGCTTGAAATCTAAACCGGGAGCGATGGCAACGCGCAGAGGAGAGGCAAATTCCGATAGCAGGTCATTTGGGTCGCCTTTAATGCTGTTGCCGACATACGTGGGCAGGAATTGAGTTTCAGCGGTCACGTCAATGGCAACGAATAGCTTCTTCAGCAAAATATCGTATCCATAACGCGAGCCCAGACGCACTACATCAAGGTTTTTTTGGAATGGCTTGTCGGAGCCGCCGAGGCGCTGTGCTGCCAATTGGAGCGCTACGTCATTGCTCCAGTAAGATTTCTCTAGTTTGTTGTTGGCAAAAACGTTGATGAGGCCGCCAAAGCCAAGTCGGTTGCCGCCTGCGCTAAGTTGTGGATTGATGATACCAAGGCCTGCCAAATCAAGGCCAAAACCGCCGCCAAATGTCCAGCTGCTGGTATCTTTTGCGGGTGTAGCAGCAACTGTTGCCGCCACTTGGGCTTGGAGTGAAGTGTTTAAGCTGAGTACTATCAGTGTAGCCGAAAGTAGCAAGGGTAATTTCATACAGAATGAATCGTTTTATTGAAAAATATTTAGAATCAAGCACACCCATGGTTGGATGTACAATAGCATGGTTGAAAATCAAACATGTGATTGTGGCTAAGCGCCTTCTTCCAGTAGGTTTTCTTCTTGTGGATCAGGATAAAAAACCTCCACTTTCTCCGTCGCTAATTTGTTGAGCGGGATAATAATGGCGCGTTCGGGCGTTTGCAAAATCAGCGAGGTAGCGTCTATCATCACCACCTTTCCCCGGACGCCAATTATCCTGACATCATCACCAACGCGAATTTTATTTTTGTTGTAGTAGCCTGCCAGATAGTTGGAAATCAAATCTTTAGAAGCCAGTCCATATCCAAAGGCAAATGCCAGTGCAACAGCGCTAACAATAGCGGTCAGGTTGGAAGAAATAAATTCGGTGTTAATTTTAGCCTGTGCCAAGGCACTTACCGCGATGGTGACAAAGATGAAGTAGAACACGATGGATGCGATCATTTTTGCCGAAGCAATACCCAGCGATTTGCAGAGGGTCAGCACCAGATTTTGGATAACATCGGCAGCAAAAATGCCAAGAAGCATGACCACTGCTGCAGTAAGCAGGGCAGGCAGGTAGTTCATCAAATCCGTGAACAATTGCGTGATCGCTGCAACGCCCAATACTTCGGTTGCTGCGATGATGAAAATCAACATCAGCATGTAATACACGCCTTTTGCCAATAGTTCCGACAATTGCGCGCGCATCCCGCCAGCTCGCTGTACAAACTCAATGTCTTGAAACATTTCTGCCAGGCGGTCAACACCAATGGTAGCAAGCACTTTGCTCAATATTTTACCAATGGTACGCGAAATAACCCATCCAATGAACAAGATGGAAATAGCACCGATGAACTTTGGGAAAAATGCAGAAAACTGCGCGAATAATTGACCTACCGGGCCACTGTGCAATTCATCCATATTGTTTCTACTTGAAGAAGATTGTTTTAAAAGGGAGAAGATTGATTACAGTAATTTCAAGCACCGGATGGATTAAATGTCGGCCCTTCTGAAGGCGGCGGCGTACGCCAGTCGATGGTAGGCGTTTCGCGTCTTTTGGATCTCCTCAGGCATGGCAGATCCTCGCCACCGACCATGCGGACGACCACTTGGAGTGCGTTTGGGATGAACAGCTCGATGAGATTGCCAAAATAAGCCATCGTGCCCAAATGGGACGATACGCGGTCTTCTAGCTCTGGTGGCAACATTGCCTCCCGCTCCTCTTGCAACTTTTTAAGGTTGTTGTGCATAGCGGATATTGTTTGTTTCGCCGGCGGGCGAAGGATTGAAAAAATTTGGTTGTATGTATTAAAGTCTTGCTTGTTTAGTCTTCAGGGGTAGCGGTTATTTGCCAATTGGTTCTGTCCCGTATTTCTCTTCGTAAATCGATTGGGCTTTTGCTTTTGCCCGCATGATTTGCATTTTAATGGCACTCTCCGTCTTATTCAACACTGCGGCAATTTCTTTTATTTGCAATTCGTCGATGTACTTCATGTTCAGAATGGCCTTATCGCCCGGAGGCATCAATTCCATTACCTTGTCGAGACGTTGCGTTTCCATTTCAAGGATCACGCTGTCTGGTATTTCCACCTCGACGGAAGCATTGAATTTCCCGACATCCTCGGAGAAGATCAAGATGTTTTTCTTTTTCTTCCGAATGATATCAATGCAAAAATTATAGGTGATCGAATATACCCACGTGGAAAATGAAGATTGTTCGGTAAACTTGCCAAGGTTGAGCAGCACCTTGATGAAAATATCCTGGGTTGCATCTCGCGCCAGCCCATCGTCAGACAGCATGGATATACATTTGGCGAAAACCTTCCCGGCATATCGGCGGTATAGTACGGAGAAATACGTCGTGTTTTGATCCTCCAAATACAGGGAGATCAATTCAGAATCCGAATATTCCTTAGTTTTTCGCTTAGTAAGGACTGACAACTGCTACGGTGTTTTGAAAGCAACGAAAGGCACAATGGACTGCAAAGGGAATAAAAAAGTGGCGTAATTGTACAATTCAGCCTGCATTTCTTTCAAATCGTCAATTAGACGTTAAGGATTAACAAAGTCACAAAGGGGTGTCAATTTGATAGTTTGGGGGCTGCGCCTGGTGCCGCAACCAGTAAATAACGTATGAGTATGCGAAATCAGATTTTTCGTTCATCAAGGGGCAAGGAGGACGAAATGCGGGACTTTTTAACCGACGAGCAACGAAGATGAACGGAAAATATGGTCGCCAGACTCGTATGCTATTTACTGGTTTCGGCACTAGTGCCGCATCCACCGAATATTGAATTTACAGTTTTTTTATTTTCCGCTTTGCCCCGTCAGCATCAGGGAGCAATGAAATGGACGCTTCCACCTCCCAGTTGGCACGCAGGGCTTCCAGCTTTTTGGAGACAATAATCTCGGGTTGCTGGTGCCGCCAATAATCGCCGGTATTCCAGATGCCATTGCCATTGCGGTCTTCGATGAGCCGCGCGGTGTAGGTTGCTACGTCCAATTTGTTGAACGTGAACTTTTTAGCCGCAGCATCGGCGACAAAAATCCGGCTTTCTTCCACCCGGGTGCCGTTGAGCAGCTGTACAATATAGGCAAGTCCAGGGCGCATTTTTTCGACACTCAGGTTCAGGCTGCCCAATTGTTTTTCGCTCGTGACATTCAATATCCGGCGCAGGGTATCGCTGTTGGCTTGACCCCAAAAATCGGTCACTGCCCCCGGCAGAATTTCCAGGCTATAGTTTTTTCCAGGTGTCCATGGGTGCTCAAAGGTGCATAGCCGGGGCATCAGGCTATCGGTTTTAATGCTGAAATTGAATATCCGAATACTGTCACTGACCAATACCCATTTTGAGGTATCTACCGTCATTACCGGATAATTGAACCCGAAAAAAGCTGGTTTCGCAGGGTTTTGATTCAGGGTTTTGGTCGTAGGCACTGCTATTGGTGCAGGTGCCGCTTGCGGCTGTTTTCTTCCCGCAGCAGGTACTGCAGGCGCATCGCCAGCGAAGCTGAGGCGGTGTTTTGCCAAAAAATCTTCGCGAGATCGTTCTTTCACGGGTATGGTGTCTTGGTTGACCAATAAATCCCAGGCACCTGCTGTTTCCTGGTCGTACCAAACGAGCATGGAATCCTGCATTTTTTCCAGCAATAGCTTTAAACCTTTGATGTTGGTTGCTCGCACAATAGCAGAATCTGCGCTGCTTGTAAATTTCAAGCGAACCACACCAAATCCTCCGGTATTCTTTTCTGTGACCCGGAATTTTGCTTGGGTTTTGAATAACTGAACCTGGGTTAAGCCTTTAACGGAATCGCCCATTACCAAGGTGCTGTCCAAAAAACCTATACGTTCGTTCTCGCCATCCCAGCGCAGGTTTTGGTCCAGGTCTTCCACTGCGGCGAGTTTGAAGTTGCCGGCTTTTACATTGCGAATCTCGTAATTGCCCGTTTTGTCGGTCCTGGAAAAATAATAGGGCCGCTCTTTGCGCACCACGCTGTCGCTCATGTCATCGTAGAGCATGACCGCCACGTTTTCTACGGGTTCGCCGGTAAAAGCATCCACAACCTTGCCTTTGGTGCTGAGGCTGTCGATAAAGTCGCCGGTAGAAAAAACAAAGCGCAGGTCAGTGGCCGGATTGCTTTCGTGCAGGTCTTTTACTGCTGTGCCGAAGTTGATGGTGTAAGTGGTGTTTTCCCGAAATTTTTCGGCTGGATCAAATTTAACGACCACCGTTTTGCCCCGCAGCAGTACTTCCGGGCGTTTCACCAGGGGCGGCGACACCACCACTTGAGCGGCAGCTTCGGAGAGGGTGATCCACTCGTCAAATTTGAGTTCTATGCGCTTCGGGATAAAACGGGTCGCAAAGTTAGGGGTGCTGGCCAGGGTGTCAATGCCGGGCGGCTTGGTGTCTTTGGAGCCACCCGTGGGTGCGCCCTGCCGTGCACAGGCGAAGAGGCAAAGGGCCAGGGGGAGAATTAATTTTGAAATGTGTTTCATGCAGTAACGAAAAAAAGGTTTCATGGTTTCAGGTTTCAAGGTTTCAGGTTTACACGATCTGTTGTTAAATTTGAAATAGAATTTCAAGGCAACCAACCAATCGTGTAAACCTGAAACCTTGAAACCTGAAACCTGAAACCCCTTATAGCATCTCTATCAACAACTGCCCCTTGACCACGGCAGCCCCTTGCTTCACCTGAACGCTTTTCACCACCCCATCCGCTGCTGCCTTCAGTACATTTTCCATTTTCATGGCTTCGAGGATCAGCAAAGGATCACCTTTGGCAACCTTTTGTCCAGGCTCCACCAGCAGGCTGAGCACCAACCCGGGCATGGGCGCTTTCACGATATTGGCTTTTTGACTGCTGCCTGCATTGAGGCCAAGCTGTTGTATCAGGCGGTCGTAGTGGTCGGCAATATTTACCGCAAACCGATCACCATTGATCATTACGACAAATTTCCGCGCTTCATGGTCAAGTTCCAAAATCTCTGCACGGAAAGATTTTCCCTGGTGCAGGATATGAAAACTGCCGTCAGCTTCCGGGACAATGTCCAGGTCTTTCGCCGCTACGGGGAGCAGATCGAAACTGTGTTGTTCGTTGACGGATATTTTGAAAGGCTCGTCGTGTTTCATAATATGGGTATTTTATGCTTTAATTTCTATTCGATAAACAGGTACGCGACAAAAACATTGATCACCGAGGCCGAAATTTTTACATTATCTCTGTTAAACGATTCTTTAGGAACCAAGTTGGCGAGTCCAAAATCATATCCGGCACCAATGCGAATAGACCAATATTTAAACCAACTTGAGCCCCGAGCCCAATATCAAGTGGCGTCAAATCATCATTATTCGTATCGCCAATTTTAATTGTTCTTGTTTCTTTTTTGCCGAGAAACTCCGTTCTGTAATTACCTGAAACGGCAACTCCTACGTAGGGGCCAACACCGATGAAGAAGCCATTGCCCTTGTAAAGTAGGTGTGCTGGTACTTGCAAGTAAAATACATCAGCTTTTGTTTTTATTGTTTGGCCGAGAATTGCGTCTTCCGTCCGGTAGCCCTTTCCTTGCAATGAAATTCCTGACTGAATAGCAATGTTTTCTGTCAAGCCAAAGTCAAGCACAACACCTGCCTGGAATGTCGGAACAATCTTCGGTTCGGGAGCATTCTCATCATTAGTAATGACATTGGCCAGGTTAAGGCCAGCTTTTACACCAAAACTGATTTGCGCAAATGAGGCCGTTGCAAAAGCGAAAAAAGCAGCAAAAAGTGATACTTTGAAGCGTTGTTTCAAAAGGGTAGATTTTATATTGGTAAAAATTAATATGGAGAATATACAATCGTATTAAACAGCTGTTCAAGGCTCAAAAAACCTTGCACGTCAACACGGTAATATCATCTGGCCAGGGCTCACGGCCACGAAAAGCTTCAACGTGCTCTAACAACACCGTATTTAATGCTTTAGCGTCCAAATCGCAGTGCTCCACCAGGAATGGAATCAGGCGGTCTTCACCAAATTCATCGCCCGCGCTGTTCCGCACTTCCGTCAGGCCATCGGTATAAGTAAAGATGATCGCCTCATCGGTCAGGCACATACCACCGAGTTCCAGGAACGGCAGTTCGGGCAGCCAGCCCAACGAGGTACAGCCATTTTTTAGCGGTATGGCTTCGCCATTGGTAATCAGGATGGGCGGAGTATGGCCGGCATTCACATAATGCAGCGTTCGGGTGGCCGACTCGTATTTGGCGATGAAAAAAGTAATGAACTTGTCCCCTTTTGTCACGTTGAATACAGCGGCGTTCATGTCGTGTACCAACTCTTCCAGGGCAGGCTTGCGCGATACCAGGGCGCGGAAGTTGGCCTGGAAATTAGCCATCAGCAAAGCGGCAGACACCCCCTTCCCGGTAATATCAGCGATACAAAACGCAATTTGCCCGTCGGGAAATTCCACCACATCGAAATAGTCGCCGCCCACGGCAAAGTGTGGCTTGTAGATGCTCGACAACTGGTAGTCTTTACCGGAAGGCAATCGGCTTGGCACCAATGCCTGCTGGATTTCAGCGGCAAGTTCCACCTCACGGTTGACGATCTGCTGCTGGATTTGTGTCTTGAATAGCCGTTTGTTTTCAATCGCAACGGCAATGACATTGGTGATCGTGGTGACAAATTGTACCTTGCTGTACACATCGTCTTCATCGCGGAAACCGCCAAGAAATGCGTAAGCAATGGCCGTGTTTTTGTGCATTACAGGTATCACCAAGTCGAATTCGCTCAAAAGTGGGTGGGTGTTTTCGCTCAGTCCCTGGGTTGTCCGTATCTTGTCGAGGTCGACCGTGATGTCGTTAAGGAGCAAATCTTCTGCTACGCCGGAGGATGCCTTACACTCCCAAGCCGTACCTTCGCGGAAAAAGAGGGCCATTTTACGAATGGCCATTTCAAAACGGAGGAAAGCGCCGTACATGCGGAATAGGTCATCCGCAGGCACATTTTCGTTGATGGCTTGCGTGATGGTCAGCAAACTATTGATTTGCAATTGCTTGAGACCGATGTCTCGTTCCAGTTTATCAATCCTGGAAAGTGTCGTTTTTATTTCCTGCAATTCGGGCATGGCAAGGCCGAAGGTACGTCAACACATATTTTCAACGTTGTTTTTCATAAAACTTATGACCTTTGCACTTGGAAATAGTTTCTCATTGGGGATTTTGGAGCCTGAAAAGGATAACTTATTGGTTTTAACCCCGCCCCCAGACCACCAAACCAATGAAGTAACGAACATTAAAATTTATGGAAGAAGTTAACAAATCAATCGCTGAGGCACAGGCGCACATGGAAAAAGCCCTGGAACACCTCGACCATGAGCTCGCAAAATTGCGCACCGGCAAAGCTTCCACCTCACTGGTCACCGACCTGCAGGTAGATTATTATGGCGCACCAACCCCCGTTGCGCAGATTGCCAACATCCAGGTATCTGATGCCCGCACCATCCTGATTCAACCTTGGGAACGCAATATGCTGAGCGCCATTGAACGTGTCATCATCAACGCAAACTTGGGCATCACGCCAGCCAACGATGGGGAAGTGATACGGCTTTCTATACCGCCACTTACTGAAGAGCGGCGCAAAGAATTGGTAAAAAAGGCTAAAGCTGCCGCCGAAGAATGTAAGGTTGGTATTCGCGGTGCCAGGCATAAAGCCCTCGACCAAATAAAAAAATCCGTAAAAGATGGTCTTCCAGAAGATATTGGAAAACGCAAAGAGACTGAATTGCAGGATCTTGTGAACAAATACGTGGAGCGCACCGATACAGTGGTGGGCACCAAGGAAAAAGAAATAATGACTGTTTAAAAATTGGTTTCTGGTTTCAAGGTTTCAGGTTTCCGGTTAAGGGTTCAATTGCTTGGTTTATGTTATGACCAAAGCCAAGCAATTGAACCCTTAACCGGAAACCTGAAACCTTGAAACCTGAAACCTTGAAACCTATTCAACATGAACTTAGATAAGTATCTCGTAGTGTCGGGTGTTCCCGGCGTACACAAACTCGTGACCAGTCGCGCCGATGGTGTGATTATTGAAGACCGCAAGGAAGGGCGTACGCGCTTTGTTTCGGCTCGCCAGGGACAAGTGACTCCGCTTGCTACCGTGGCCATTTATACCAATGCCGATGACGGTGAAGGAACCGTGCCATTGGTGGAGGTGTTTGAAAAAATGTATGATCAGCACGAGGCCATCCCACCCGCCGATGTCAATGCTTCCAGCCCGGATTTGCGCGCTTATTTCACCCAAATTCTGCCCGACCACGATCAGGACCGGGTGCACATTAACGACATCAAAAAGTGCATCAAATGGTTCAATTTTATGCTCCAAAACGGCATTTTGGAGGAGGCTAAACGCGAAGCCGAAGCGCAAAAAGCAGAAGAAGCTGAAGCTGGCAAAGACGAAAAAACAGCCAAAGCTGCAAAAGCCGGTGCAGGTCTCGATATCCTCAAGCCTGGTGGTGGCACCAAACATACCACTGCTGCAAGAAAGCCCGCAAAATCGGCTACTAAAGCTACAGGCGCCACCAAGGCAGCAACCAAGTCTAAGAACAAAGTTTGACCCAGTTGAATGTATAAATCAAAAAAAGTTGTTGTCGTTTTGCCTGCTTACAACGCAGCCAAAACGCTGGAAAAAACATACCGTGAGATCCCTTTCGATCTGGTGGATGAGGTTATCCTTTGTGACGACCACAGCCGCGACAATACGGCTGAACTGGCCCGATCGCTGGGCATCCAGCACGTCATCGTACATGAAAAAAACAAAGGTTATGGCGGCAATCAGAAGTCGCTGTACAACAAGGCTTTGGCCATTGGTGGCGACATCGTAATTATGTTGCACCCCGATTACCAGTACACCCCGAAACTGATCCCCAGCATGGTGAATATCATCGGTGAAGATTTGTATCCGGTGGTGCTGGGCTCGCGCATCCTGGGCATGGGCGCGCGCAGGGGTGGCATGCCGCTGTACAAGTATATTGCCAACCGGTTTCTGACCTTTTCGCAGAACCTGTTGATCCACTACAAACTGTCGGAATACCATACGGGTTATCGCGCTTTTAGCCGCGAAGTATTGGAAGGCATCAACTTCAACCTGAACTCCGACGATTTCGTTTTCGACAATGAAATGCTGTCGCAGATTGTGTACGCCGGCTACGACATTGGCGAAGTGACCTGCCCCACGAAGTACTTCGAAGAAGCTTCGAGCATCAACTTTCAGCGCAGTATGAAGTACGGTTTGGGGGTTTTACGGGTTTCGTTTTGCCACTTTTTGCAGCGGATGGGGATTGCAAGCTTTGCGATGTATAAAAAATAGATGTGCACCGTTACTTACCTCCCCACCCGCAACGGCTTTACCCTCACCCACAATCGTGACGAGGCCCCGTCTCGTTCGCTGTACGCCATTGAAAGCCAGCGAACGACGGGTGGCGATGTATTGTTTTTTCCACGTGATGCTACAGCAGGCGGCACCTGGATTGTGACGGCGGAAAGCGGGAAAACAGCCTGTTTGCTCAATGGTGCCTTTTCCTTGCACAAGCGCACGCCGCCATACCGTCGCAGCCGCGGCCTTATGATGCTTGATTTTTTTGAATTTGAAAACCCCGACGATTTTTTTCAGCATTACGATCTGGAAGGTATTGAGCCGTTTACTTTTTTGTTTTTTCAGCCCGATCAAGTGGTAACGTTTCGCTGGGACGGCATCGAAAAGTTTCGCAAAAACCTCGCGCCAAACGAAGCGCATTTCTGGTGTTCAGCCACCCTATATCCCGATGACATGCAGGTAAAAAGGGAGCAGGTATTTCGTCAATGGCTTGCCTCCTGGAAACTAAAAAGATCGCCCGATCCACGAGCCTTGATAAAGCTGCACAAGACAGGCAGCGTTGGCGACCCCGAATACGATTATGTGATGGAAAGGGGTGGCCGGGTACAGACAGTGAGCATCACCCAAGTCGTTTTGAGAAAAAAAAATACGCGCATGCGCTATTTTGATTTATTGGAGGGAAACCGGGATGAGCGGCTTGTTTTACGAAAGGACAGGTAAGTAATTATTGTGAACGGAAATTAAATGGGCACGTTTATTGCCCTGGAAACGTTAAATATTACCAAAGTACGTAAACAAAATTCAGGGCGCATTGGTTTTTATCCTTAAATTGCCCTCAGTTTCAACAACCAATCATCTTTTTCTGCTTATTGAACCAAATGTTTACCTACTTTTTTAACCGACCCAAAACCATAATCTCAAATCTATGAAACAAATCTTACTCGTTTTAGTGCTTATGTTGGGAGGTTTCGCGCTGCAAGCACAACAATCAAACGCTTTAAAACCAGAACTCACCGTTTACCCCAATCCAGCAATCGACAATATTTCTGTAGAGGATAACAATGACGTTGTTTCACAAGTCGTCGTTTTTAACCTGATTGGCAAAAAAGTAAAAGCGTTCGAACACACTAAAGGCGAATACCACTACGTAGGTGACCTGCCCAAAGGCGTTTATCTGGTGCAAATGATCGACAAATCGAAGCGTATTTTGACAACTCAAAAAATAGACAAGCGCTAGCGTTGTTGTTTGCGCGGTAAAAAAAAGCCTGTTGCATGTGCAACAGGCTTTTTTTTGTCTCGCAAACAACAACGCTACCACTTGAGGTTTCGGGTTTCAAGGTTTCGGGTTTCAGGTTGGCGTTGCCCTTGGCGGGAGAAAAAATATGGGTTCAATTAGTGTTGTATTTTTGCCTCAATTCAATCATAAAACCAAAAGCAGCGCCAACCGGAAACCTGAAACCTTGAAACCTGAAACCCGAAACCTTTTTATGTTGATATCTGCTCGCCCGCTCCTCCTCGAACTCCGCCACCCATTCCGCTTGGCTACTGGCTCACGAACCCATACCAATGACGTGCTGACGGAAATTCGACAAGGCGAACATATTGGATACGGCGAAGCCGCTATGCCGCCTTATTACGGTGAAAATCAGGAGACGGCCATGGCTTTTTTGGCAAAAGCAGCGGAGGTGTTGGCCATGATAGAATTAGAAGCTGGGACGGATTCAGCCCGCCCCGGCATCCCGGCTTCCAATATTCCCGCCATCATGCAAGCCATTGATGTCATTGCCCCAGGTAACAATGCGGCAAAAGCTTCTGTGGATATTGCCTTGCATGATTTATGGGGGAAAACACTTGGCAAACCACTGTGGCAATTGCTGGGAACCAATCCCGAAAACATGCCGCCTACCAGTTTTACCCTCGGTATTGATACGCCAGCCGTACTGCGACAAAAGCTCGCAGAAGCCGCTGATTTTCACATTATTAAAGTCAAGTTGGGTTCCGAGGACGACCGACAAATTATCCGTACCATCCGGGAGCTGAGCGATCTGCCCATCTACGCCGATGCGAACCAGGGCTGGACTGACCGCCATGCTGCCTTGGATTTGATACACTGGCTGGCCGAGCAAAACGTGCAACTCATCGAGCAGCCCAGCCCCAAAGACGACCTTGATGCGGCTGCCTGGCTCACCGAACGCTCCCCCTTACCCATCATCGCCGACGAAAGTTTTCAACGCCTCAGCGACCTCGATCGCGTCGCCAATTGCTTTCACGGGGTAAACATCAAACTCATGAAATGCACGGGACTGGCCGAGGGCATGCGCATCGCCACCGCAGCGCGTGCGCGTGGACTGAAGCTCATGATCGGCTGCATGACAGAAACCTCCTGCGGCATCCTCGCTGCGGCTACTTTGGCACCACGGTGCGATTTCGCGGATATTGATGGTTGTTGGCTTATTCGGAACAATCCGTTTGAGCTGCCGGGGTTGGCGGAAGGCAAGGTAGTGCTAAGGGATGTTGCCGGGATTGGGTTGTACCCCCTTTAATCCCCCTCCTCCAACGCAAATACCTCCTCTACCCGCCTCCCAAACACCCGCGCAATCTTCATCGCAAGCACCGCCGAAGGCGCGTACTTTTCCAGCTCAATGGCATTGATTGTTTGGCGCGTCACCTGCACCCGATCGGCCAGTTCAGCCTGGGAGATATTCAGGATGGCGCGTTCTACTCTTATCGTGTTTTTCATGGCTCAATTCTTTGAAAATAATGGTTTCAGGTACAGCACATAGTAAAACCGCGCTACGAAAATCAGTAAGGGTGTAAACATGTTGTACACCATCACGCTCAAAAAAGGAGACTCGTGTGCAAGCACAATAAAGGCCATCAGCAACAGCGAATTTACCAGAAATGCCCATTGAAATGATTCCAAACGCACTTGCTGTATCCACTCGTCCTCCACTTTTTCTTTTGAAAATGCCAATAGCAGCAGGCCAATCAGCAGCGACAAAGCGATCACTTCATCCAAAAGGTAAATGGTCGGGTTTGGCGTATCCGACATGAATGATTCAATCCAAATAAAATGGGCCAGCCATTCCGGGACGGTTACTTGTAGATAATCTGGGAAATTAAACAGCGCAAAACTAATGCCGCCAATAAATGCGGGAACGGCTAAAAGCCAGCCTAAAATCTTCCAACGGTGTGCAATCAGGAGCTTGTTTTTCATAATTTTTCTTGTTTGATGTGAAGTATTTTTGTCTAAAAGTAAGAAATATACGACATTATGTAAAAAATAGTATACTAATTAAAAGGTTTCATGGTTAAAGAGTTTCATGGTTAAAGGGTTTCATGGTTGGTGCTACGTTTGGCATCCCAATGGAAATCAGCTATTGATTTTTATGGTATTTTTGCCATTATTTTGCACCAAAACCAAAAGCAATGCCAACCATGAAACCCTTTAACCATGAAACCCTTTTTGATGAAACCTCATTTTTATGAAAGTAGCCGGATTCACCTTTGTGCGCAATGCCCTGCTCTACGACTACCCGGTTGTGGAGGCCATCACGTCTATATTGCCCATTTGCGACTACTTTGTGGTGGCTGTTGGTGCCTCTGACGATGATACGCTGGCGCTGGTGCGGAGTATAGGTGATCCCAAAATCCACATCATCGAAACGGTTTGGGATGATTCCCTGCGCGAAGGTGGGCGGGTGTTGGCCTTGGAAACCGACAAGGCTTTTCAGGCGATTCCAGCGGATTACGACTGGTGTTTTTACATACAAGGAGATGAATGCGTGCATGAGGCTGATTTGCCTGCCATTCGAGCTAGTATGGAGCAGTACTTATCGGATCTCAGCATTGATGGACTGCTATTTGACTACCGCCATTTTTACGGCTCCTACGATTTTGTGGGCATGAGCCGCCGTTGGTACCGCCGCGAGGTGCGTATTGTGCGGAACAACAAGCAGATATTTTCCTACCGCGATGCTCAGGGCTTTCGGAAAGCTGATGGCAAAACGGGAAAAAAATTAAAGGTTCGCCCAATACCCGCGCACATACACCACTACGGCTGGGTGCGCCATCCAGGTGTACAGCAGCAAAAACAGCGGAGTTTCAAACGACTTTGGCTCAGCGATGAAGGGGTAGAAAAACATGTTGGCACAGATCCAAGTTTCCTTTACGATGGTTCAGAGCCACTTCAACGCTTCGAAGGCATACACCCAAAAGTGATGTTGCCCCGCATCCAGGCCCAAAATTGGCAGTTTGAAACAGATCCCTCAAAAATGAAATGGCCACTGAAAGACCGGATTTCTAGCTTGGTGGAGCGGATCACGGGCTGGCGGCCAGGGGAATACCGCAACTACGAGTTATGAGTTATGAGTTATGAGTTTGCACGGCATTTGGGTTTTGGTTTGGAAGGGGTTTTTCAGCACGCTAAAATAGTAGTTCGTTGTTCGCTGCCCGCTCGATAAGTTTTGGGCCAAACAACCAAGAAACGCCAAAAGCTCGGAAACGAGCAACTAACAACGAACAACTAACAACGATAAACGAACAACATTTCTGTTAATGGCGCAAGATTTCTTCCAACTTTCAGCTTGGTATTGGTTTTTGACTTACTTTTGCAGCAGTTCTACAATTTAATCCCGGCATCATGCCAGATATGCTCTCTTTCCCAGCCGACGTATCCCAATTTTAAAGTATTGCAAATTCATTACGCAACCATCCGTAAGGGTTCATTTTATGGTCTGCGCTGCTTTCGGGCAGCCACCTGCATCATATATTTTGTGCCATTATAATCTCATGGTTGCCCCTCCGGTTAGGCTCGCGGTTGGGGCATTTTTTGAATCTTAAAAGGCTCGCTTTGCGAGCCTTTTTTGTTGCTACAAACGTTGAACCTCTCCGAGATCAAAATTCATAAGTCAACGACATTGGGCTTAGGCTACAAGAACGCCTGTTTTTTTCTCTGCCACAGCCTCTGACAGCCATAAGAACTGCAACAGGTATTGATTGATTTTTTGCTCAAAAGCAGGGTCAAGCACCGCGCCAGAGGCATCGAATTTTTGCCCCACTTGCGGCACCGTCATCATTTGCGGGATCGGGTATCCCGAAACGCCCAATACCAGTTGTTGCATGGATAAAGCAGCGCGAATACCACCCATGGGACCAGCAGAAACGGCTACTACTCCAATGACTTTTTTGCTGAACTCTTGCTCCCTCAAGTAGTCCACGGCATTTTTCAAGGCTGACGTGTACGTACCATTGTATTCAGGGGAAACAAATAGGTGGGCATCTGAACGGCGAATTTCTTCTGCAAACTCGGCAAGACCCTCTGGCGGATTGGGGTGGCGATGCAGTACTTCTTCCATAATTGGGAAGTTGTAGGCTGCTAAATCCAGTACAGCAGCGCTGTGTTTGCCTTCGTTGTTGATGGCGGACTCAAGTGCCAGCGCTACGCGGTGCGAAAGGCGGTCGATACGGGTACTAGAGGAAAGAATGGTGATGTGCATGATAAGATGACCCCGGCTATTTTACAGAGGTGCGTGTTAAACCGAATTTGCGGTGAATAGTTTAAGTTGGTCAGCATGCAACTGCCCCATCCGGCAATATGAGTCATCCCTTATTTTTGTGCATTCTTGGAGTTTTTAACAAGAGAAGCTAGGTTGATTGGCTGCATTCGTCTATACTTATTCGTCAGACCACGAAAAGTGGTCGGACGAGGGCCAGTTGGTCTGACGATTTTTCATCGTCCGACCAATAAGTATAAACAAACCCCTGCTCCAACTCGGCGACAACAATCACATTATCACATTCATTTATCATCACCAAAAAAGCTGATAATCTTATCCGCCAGTTCCATGCCGATGTACGACTGGGCTTCTACGGTGCTTGCACCAATATGTGGGCTGCAGGATACCTGAGGGTGCTTCAGAATTGCTTCCTTGGGGCTTGGTTCGTGTTCAAACACATCCAAACCGGCGCCGGCTATTTTGCCGCTGTCGAGCGCCTCCAGCAAGGCTGCTTCATCAATAACACCGCCACGCGCCGTATTGATGAGGAAAACGCCCGGCTTCATTTTGCTAAATTCTTCGGTGCTGAACGAAGGCTTGCCGCTGCCCGGAATGTGGATGGTAATAAAATCGGATTCCCGCAGCACCTTGTCGAGCGAGTCGGTTTGCACCTTTACGCACAACTTCACACCTTCGTAATCATGGAGTTTGATGCCTATTTCTGCTTCGGAAACAAATGGGTCATGTGCGCGAACGCTCATACCGATGCCCAGAGCGATTTGAGCAACTTCCTGGCCAATGCGCCCGAATCCAATGATGCCCAAGGTTTTACCTTTGATTTGAAAGCCTGTTTCGTAGGCTTTTTTCAGCTTTTTGAAGTCGCCACCACTGGCCAGTTCGCGGTTGCTGCGTTGCAACATCCGGGAAAGACCAAACAAATGGGCGAAAGCCAGCTCGGCAACGGCGCGCGAGGAAGCGCGCGGCGTATTGAACACCTGAATGCCCTTGCTTTGCGCATATTCTACATCAATATTATCGAGACCAACGCCGCCACGAGCAATGATTTTCAGGTTTTTTCCGGCATCAATGACGGCTTTGGTCACCTTGGTGGCACTGCGCACGATGAGTACATCGTACGCGCCGATTTGTGAAACCAAATCGTCTTGAGCAACTTTATCTTCATTGATGAGGTAGTTTGCTTCTTCCAGCAGGAGCTTTCCGTCTGGGTGAATACCGTCGTTTACAAGAATTTTTACCATGATTTTCTTTGCCGTTGAATGAGGGGCAAAGATAGTTCTTTGAAAGAGGAAAATTAAGGAGAGAAACAGAACTTAATTTTTCAGCCCCATCAAACGCCGGCACGAAGCGATTTTCCCCTCCAGGTATTTATCAATGGGCGTACTCAACTGCTGCAATCGCTGCAATTCCAGCCTGCTTTCCGGATCTTTCGGTAACAATTGCTGCATCCGTTGGAGGTGCCGATGTGCCTGTCCCCACATTTTTGCATCATAAAACACCTCGTAATCGCGCTGGCTGATCGTATATTCCCGAAGCATGGTTTTCCAGGCATTGTCTTTGCGGCCGATGAGCAGCGATAGGCGCGTGTTGATTTTGGTGGTATCCACCCGAGGTGCTTCTGGCCCATGGAGCATTGTTCGGTAATGGCTCAATACCAGCGAATTGTAGTGATATAGCTCCGTCAGCGCAGAACGATAGGTCTGAAAGGCATCCGCAAAACTGTCCTGGAACATCAGTCCGTCAGCGCGTCGCATGGAATCGGTTGAATTAGAATAAGCTGTGTGCAGGTCTTCTACAATAGTAGCTTCTTTGGCAACATCCTTGTTCGGGAAATGCTTGTTCACCAGCCAGGGCATGGGATTTTGAAGTATCCACAGCCGTTTAGGAGACGTCAGCAAAGCATCATAACTATTTTCTGCTGCGTCAAACTGTTCCACATACACATTGTCTTCTGCGGATTTCAGCTGCTCCTGGGTACTCAACATATAATCGCGGACAAACCAAACGCCAAACGCCAGGGAAACAAGCAGGGAAACAAAGGAAAGGAAGGCCACAATGCGGGCCAATTTGCGCTGTTTTCTCGTGGTTTTTAATTCCAGCTCAATGGCTTCCCGGCGTTTTTCTTCCTCCGCAATCCTGCTTTCGTACGCAACTTTCTCCAGGTCAGCTTTTTCTTTGTTTCGGCGCCGGTTGCGCGATTCAATGATGGCTGGCAGCAAGGTATCGTGGCTTATTTCATAGTAAAAGTCATCCAGGCGCGGCTCCTTGCGCAGGAGGCGGCTTTTGTCGACCAGCGTGTCCAGAAAATCCATGCTGACCGCGTATTCATCCATCAGGGTATCGTCCACGACGCTGTTGCGGCGGTTGCCAGGGGTGATGAGGCTTTCTTCAATGAGGCGTTGCGCCATGTCTTGGAGTTCCTGTGGTTGCTTTGCGTTAAGCTCCTGATCAAGCGCGCTTAAGTTGACGGCTTGCTGCGATTTTTGCAACAGTCGTTCCGTGTAGGCTTTAGGAAAAGCTCTTAGTTGGTTGGCATAAAAATTTCGGATGGATAGGCGCAAGCCCTCAATACCGTCATAAAAATCAGTCGTAACCTCAAAATCTTCCTCCTTTTGGTAATCAATAACCCGCTCCTCAACGTCCATACACACAATCTGGAGGTTCACCGCCTCTATTTCATCGCGTTTAAATCCCCCTTGTACGTCATGGTTGAACCCTTCTTTTTCTGCGGTACTGTCCCCTGCCAGAAAATCGATCATTTCGGTCAGCGCCGCTTCAGTGTAGCAGAATTTGGGACTGGTAAAAGCACCGGAAGCCGATGCGGGCATTACAATGGCCGTTCGAGCCTTCTCCCGGTTGAGGGGCAGCAGTTGGTAGCGATTTTTGAGGATGCTTGGAATGCGCCTGCTCATGCCATCAATCATGTGCAAAAAGTCGGAACGGATGCTCAGCACAATACGCAAGTCGGGTTGCTGCTCCCACCATTGCATCGTTTCCATGCTGATTTCACCCGATTGGAATCCTTGCAGCAGTTCGCTGCGCAGGGCCTCCGGCATGGTGCCATTGGCCAGGTCGGCCAATTCATTTAGGAATTCATTGCGGCTTTTTTCCGTGTGCGAGAGGGTAAAAGTTTCTTCAAATTGGTCAAAAATGAGCACCGGTGTTGCGGGCAGGCCATCAAGGTCAAATTCGAGCCTTTTCAGTTGCTCCCACAGCGTTTGGTGGGTGCCCGTGCGCAGGCCGGTCGCATCGCTGCCGCTGCGCTCCGGAGTCGCGGTTAAGGTTGCCCCCAAGTTGTCGAGTATGGGCCGGTCGCTCCGCTCGGTGCGCAGCAAGATGGGCACATAATCTTGTCGCTCCAGTTCAGGCGCTACACCTGCCTGCAACAGCGAAGTTTTACCAATGCCTGATTTGGCAAAAAGTATCACCAGGCGTTCCCGCAGCATGAGGTTGCTGAGGCGCTGCACATCGTCCTGCCTGCCGTGGAACACGGATTGCTGGCTGCGCTCGAAGGGCTTGAGGCCCGGGTAGCGTCGCGGCAGGTTGATGGCTTGTGTTTTCATGTACGCGCGAGGTTTTCGATGTATTTTTTTAAGCTATCTACAATTTCAGTGGCGTATTTATCTTCTTTTCCAGAACCGAAGAAAGCTTGCTTGTCGGAGGGGCGTATGGTGGCCAATTGCCCCAGCGGGCCATCCAAGGTGACACTTTTCAATAATATTGGCATCACCAAAGCGCCTTTTCGCGGGTTGTTGTACTTGGCAATCTCTGCGATTAATGGGACTGCGGGGTTGTTGCTTTCGTCGTAAAAATCGGCGCTCAGCAATGGGAGCACAATTTGACATTCCGACATGGTTTGTCGCAACCACGCCTGAACATCTCCCTGACCTGTAGCGTCGGCTACCGTAAAAAATTTGGCCGGCAAAGCCCGCAGGTGTTTTATCAATTGTTCGTAACCGTCCTTATCCGCAGCTTCATTGTACAATACCAGCACCTTGGCCCGTGGCGTGTCCGTTGAGCCGCCTGCTGACGTTTTGCCAAGGTTATTGTATTCTTGCACGAGGTTCGTGACAAACGTTTCCATGTCGTCATTGGGAAACTGCATGCCAAATTCACCTTGAAAAAAGACCTTGGTATCAGATTCCGCAGCGGCATCTTTTTTGGCTGGGTAGGCATAAGACTGGATGTTGTCGCGCACGTTTTTGTACAGCGTATCCAACATCAGGCGCAATTCCCATTCATCAAAATCGAAGCCCAGGAACAGGTGGTGCCGAAAGTCTTTGAAGGCATTGGTGAGCGCATCGGGCAGGCGTTCGTTCTGCTGCTCACTCACTATTTTTTTGATGTACGACAATTGGTGTTTGTAGGTCAACACCAGGGATTCCGGCTTCCGATAACTTCCCAACAGATTGTAAATCAAGACCCTTTGATCTTTTTCAAAATCAAAATTAAATCCCGTAGAAGGTTTGTAAAAATTGTAAAAATCAGGGTAATACGGTTGTGCTATCTGGTCGTACAATCGGGTCACGAAATTGTCGGGCGCGGCATTGATAACGATGCGAAAATGCAAATCGGTGAGCCGTTCCAACATGGGGTTCAGCTCACATTTGTCAGCCATATCAGCATAATAAGCGGCGACATCTTCTTGCAATACATTGTCGGTAGATAGGTTGCGCACCCGCAACACGCTCGCTACGTAGGAAAGCACATAAGGTTCATCGGGCCCAAGCTGAAGCTTGTATTTTTTAGCCAGAAATTGGGCACACAGGTTTGATATCGGTGCGAAATTTCCATCCTCATCTTTGGCCATAATAGCGCCTGCACCCAAAAACAACACGCAAGCACCGTCTTTCACCTTGCGGGCGATAGATTGGTAAAGCGCTTTGTTGTCGTCACTGCCTGGTTTTCCGGCAGCGTTGGAAGTTGTTTCTGGCATTTGGCAAAGGTATGAAAAAAAGGGGTTTCAGGGTTTCAGGGTTAAAAGGTTTCAGGGTTTCAGGGTTAAAAGGTTTCAGGGTTTCAGGGTTTCATGGTTAAAAGGTTTCAGGGTTTCATGGTTTCATGGTTTACGCGATTGGTTGTTAATTTTGGAATGGTTTTTTCACGTATACGATCAGATCGCGTAAACCCTGAAACCCTGAAACCATGAAACCATGAAACCCCCATTTTGTTACCTTTGCCGCCAATGGAAAACTGGGAACTAGATTTTGAATGGCTGCGTGTGCAGCACCTCGTGAAAGACGCCATGCGCCGCGAGACATTGCCCGACCTGAACACGGTGTTGTTCCTGGTTGGCATGCAGGAATTGGGCCGCTGGAAAAAGGCGTTTACCAAAGAAGAAAAACAGGATTTGATGCACATCGCGGTGTGTCGCTTGCTGGCCCAGGAAGGGTATTTTGAGTTTGTCGGCCGGGATGAAGATGGGTGGCCGCATTATCGGCAGGTTATAGAAATGCCGAAACATGAAACGAACACCCAGGAAAGGATGCTGAAGGTACTGGCGGTGGGGTATTTTAAGGAGTGGGAGAAGGAAGGGTAGGGAGTGGTGTTTGATTGACTTTTTAGGTCAACCTATTTTAGGCACAGACAGTGTCTTTTGACCTGGTGCACACGTTTAGCAGGATTCCGGAATCGAACGGGGTGAATTGTATTTAGCTGCGCATTCATGTAGCGTCCTGCTGGCTGTTTTGCAGCAGGTCAAAAGGCACTGCTGCGGCGTTTTGGGCGTGTTGTGAACAGGAAGATGAAGGCCACGCAAGGCGAAAAATGATTTCGACTTTCACATTCCCTTGCGGTGTGGTTAGAATAGCATTACACGCTTCGTAATCAATTCTTTATAGACTGCCTTACTATCCTCCGCCAAAAAAGACATATCTATCATTTGGCTCGCTTCGGGCAACCATTCACCCAGTCTTTTATTTACCGCATTGAGTTGTTTTTCGTTCAGTTTTAAAAAGCTGCCGAACCTGTCGAAATACCCTTTGTTGAAGTTTTCTTTTTTGCCGCCAAACAACAGGGCTATATCCTCCATTGTCTTCCTCCGTCAGAAGACCCGCCAGCTCGTTATTATATTTCACGATTCCTTGTCGCATCTTTTTCGCTTATGGGGGCTAAAACATGTCCAAACATGATCAGTACCTGGTTTACCTTGGATAAGCTCAGGTTGTCTTTTCCCTGTTCAATTTTTCTGATAACCGTTAAAGCAACCCCGGCTTTCTGGGCAAACTCGTCCTGCGTCATGCCCAATTGTTTGCGCCTGGCTTTTACAAAGTCCGCTAAATCCTTCATTTTATATGCTTTTGAATACAAAGGTAGGATGTTTTTCGTTTTTATATGCTTTCGCGTATAAAAAAATAAATAGCAGGGGTTTTATATGCTTTTAGATATAGTTTTCTGTGCCCAATTTTTGTTTTAAGATCGCTGTCCAATATTTTGAAAAACGACCTTCACCGCACCCGCACCCACACCCCCAAATGATCCGAAATATGGTTGGCCGCCTCCAAACTGTTGCAAAAAGGGACAAAATCCATCACCCCGGAATCCAGCGCGGTCAGTTTGTTGCCATCGTAAAAGATGTTGTCCTTCTCGTGCATCCGGTAATTCCCATCCGCATCCGGTGATCTTTTCAGGGAGGTTTTTTGCCCGGTGATCGCCGGCAAAAACCCCATTTTCTTCAAAGGATTGAATACGGTGTGATACTCCTGCAGGTTAAAATCGCCGGCAAAAACCAAAATATCGTCCGGAAACTGGGCCGGGTAAAATTTGAAATACTTGATCTCGGTCTCGGGTTGTTGCTCCCGCGGCCGGGCATGAAAATAGACCTACGTATACAACGCGCGCATCCATTGCGCCCTATGCTTGGGCTATTTTCTTGGTTGCCGCGCCTCTTGTCCCATCATGTTTCTTAGACTTGTTGCGGTGGAAGGCTGCCCGGCCAGAAATGGCCCTTTTTAGGGTGTTTTTCGGCTATTTTTTCGTCCTTAGTTCCACTACGAACTCAAAAACAAGCCTCAATCACCCTAAAAATGCCTCATTTCATGGCTCGGGCGCTCCCACCGCAACAAGTCTCTTATTTCCCATCATTCTTTTTCTTATTTTTAGAATTCACCTTCTTCGTCTCCACCTGCTTGAACAGTCTCTTAATACTGCCCGCCACCGGTAAATTTTCCGGCATCTCCCCGCCGATTTCCTCAATGGTTTTCCGCACCTTTTTACCCACCTCGTAATGCGCCTGGTTAGCCTTCTGCTTACCTTTTATCTGCTCCCTTTTCAATTTTTCTTCTGTTTGGGTGGCCCGGAACAAGTTGGCCGCCAATTCAGTGCTGCCCATGTGGTCAAGGATATTTTCCCTGGTATTGAGGCCTTTCCGTTTGTGAATACCCCTGGCATCCAGGCCGCCATATAAACCCATGTAGCCGTGGTTCTGAAAAATGGCGTAATCGTAAGGTTCTATGACGCCGGCATCTTTCGCGGCATCCGCCAAATGCAAATTGTGCTTTTTCATTTCATTCCGCAGGAACAGGCGTTTTTCGTCTTCCGTGCTGAGGCGGTTGTAGTCCTCCATTTGCCGGATCTCCTGCAAGCGGGTTTGCACGGCGAAGTAGGTTTGCCCCAAGGCTACGACTTCTTTTGCGGGGTCAGCATTTTGCACGATGAGGTAGCAGGCGTAGCGGGAGAGCTTTACGCTATCTACCTGTCGCTGAGCGCCTTTCCCCAACTCGATCATTTCGAGGATATCCTCGAAATGATCGGCTATATTTTGGCCGCTGTTGGTGCAGGCTTCCTTGGCACGTTCAATTACAGGAAGGAAATGCCGGTATTCGGAGTATTCCAATATTTTGGCCATGTCTCTGGCGCTCCAAAAATCATTTCCGTGTTCATCCTTCCTTTTTATTTGTTCAAAAACAGGAGGAGCGTTTTTTGATAATTTTATTTCCATAATATAGTATTGCTATTGATTAATATTGTCGTGTCAGCACCTGAATAATGTCTATTACCGAAAAGTACCACGTGTCGGTCTTTTCATCGTTGGTGCGTCGGATTTTAAAATCGTCAAAAAAGGTAAGGGAGTCTTTCAACGTTGGATGATTTTGCTACAAAAATACAAAACATTTTGTTTCTAACAAGTTGTTTTGTGGATTTTTTTTCAACAAAAAAATGCAGAAATTCGATTCCGCTTGGTGACAATACCATAGTCGTCAGGCTAAGCGCTATTCACACTAGCCCCAGCGGGGCGATAATGTCTGTAGCCTAGTCCACCAGTGGGCTGTCTAGTGAATTTCGTCGGGTGAATCAAGCACACAGTAACACTGAACTTACCCGCCAATTAATTTGCAGGCCCACAAGTATGAGCAAAGGATTTGAACATGCGCCCAAATTTGTCAACATGAAAAATGTTGACAAATTCTCACTTCGCCGCCAAGCCAAGCCAACGAACAGCTTTGACAACTTTTCAGAAGTTCCTCTGATAATTCCCCACTACTAAAAATATTTTGAAAAAACCCCTTCACCGCACCCGCACCCACACCCCCAAATGATCCGAAATATGGTTGGCCGCCTCCAAACTGTTGCAAAAAGGGACAAAATCCATCACCCCGGAATCCAGCGCGGTCAGTTTGTTGCCATTGTAAAAGATGTTGTCCTTCTCGTGCATCCGGTAATTCCCATCCGCATCCGGTGATCTTTTCAGCGAGGTTTTTTGTCCGGTAATCGCCGGCAAAAACCCCATTTTCTTTAAAGGATTGAATACGGTGTGATACTCCTGCAGGTTAAAATCGCCCGCAAAAACCAAAATATCGTCCGGAAACTGGGCCGGGTAAAATTTGAAATACTTGATCTCGGTCTCGGGTTGTTGCTCCCGCGGCCGGGCATGATAATTAACCAGCGTGACCCCTTTTTCCCCAAAAGCAAAGCGGCAGAAAAAAGGCTCGCGCGCTATCTCCGCGTCATAGGTCTGCTCCAGCCAGGCATCCCCGATTTTCCGCACCTTGCTGGTGTTCCAGACAAAGGCGTAGCGTTCCCTGATATAGGGGGAAGAGCTGTTGGTTGGGTCGCTGAGGACATAGTCCCAATGCCCCCGGTAATTCAACGCTTCCACCAAACGCGCCACGGCCTGAGCCCCGCCATCGCCCGCCACCACTTCCTGGATGCTGATCAGGTCGTAGCTGCCCACACATTGGGCGATGAACGCGATGTCGGCATCGGTCTTTGATTTGCCGAAATTTTGGATGTTCCAGGAGAGGATGGTGAGCTCGGGGGGTTGGGGGGCAGCGCTGAGGAGGAGCGGGAGGAGGAAGAGGAGGAGTTTTTTCATTGCCTGAGAATGTTGTACCCCTAAACCACCAAGACGTATGAACGCAGCGCAGCAACGAGGGGTTTTTGGAGCATTTCGATGGCTGTTTTTGATTGACGATTGACGAGTGATGATTGACGATTTTTGAAGTTTATACGCGATTTGTGCGGCGCTGAGGCTTATTTCTTCGATGTATGAAGATTGAAATTGTTTCCAGTTTGGTGTTTGCTGTTGAAAAAGTAAGGGCAGTCTGGCGAATTCATTTGTCGGCATTTCATTTGATTCAAAACAAGGTCTAAACGCCAACTTTTACGACATAGGCGATAACAAGAATAGCGTAAGCAACCGAGTTTCCAAAAAAGGCTTCGACAACCGCTCTTGTTCCAAACGTTGACTGCTACGCTGCAGGACGAGAAACAAATTCTGCTCATCTTCCGTCAGATATTCGGGCAAAGATCCCCGGAAGGGCTTGTCGGGCACAACTAAATGTTGGTGCTCCTCCAAGGTTTTGGAATCCATAAGTATTGGCTGCACGTGCGGAAAATAGCCTCGTACCTGACTCAAGATCGCTAAACCATGCGTATCTACATCACCCCAATAATATAGTTCGACTTTATCCAGCCAGGTGACATTTTTTAGCAATGCAACACCAAAACCGCACCCAAAAATAATAACCGTTCCGGGAAGTGGCAATTGTAGCAATTGTTGCACACTGGTTCGATTCTCTACTATAACCACGCGGTTTCCTGGTAATGGCAGTCTAGCCAACTGATCAGCAGGAAAAGCTACGGAAGTAAATCCATGAAAGTACTTTTTCAAGGAGGAATCGTTAAAATAGCATTCTACAAATGGTTCCTGTGTAGGTAGCTGATAGCGCCTTGCAAACGAGCGAAAATTATGGTCAATGTGCTCCGCTGGAAAACTAGCATCCATTATACTACATAGAATAGTGTTCTGCTGTTCGATAAACTTTGTATCCACACCTGGAATAGGCAGCAGTCGGAGCGGCAAGCCAGGCGTCGGATTCTCCTGAAAAAAACATAACACCGCCAGTAGAGAAGGCCATTCCTTCGTATAACGGATGATCTCTCGCACGTTTTCCAGGCACCATGCTCGCAAATATGGAGCATCATTCAGAATCAGGGCGAGCGATGCTTTAAAGTCCGCAAAGTCTTGTTGCCGATCAATATAGCGAATCAAATCGTCCGGAGTATCAAACACAATGGCCTTGATACGGCTTTGTCGATTAAAGCTCCGATGACTCGGCGTATCTAACTCGATTTGATATCCGTACCCTATTTTCGTTTTTGATTGGGCAATTAATTCATCCAGATTGTCCAGTCTTTGGCCGTCAACAGTACGGGCATCCCCGGTGTATTTAATGACAAGGGGTGGAAATTCAATAGCATGGTCGACCAAAGCTTTTAGCCAGTCAAAAAAATGCCGATTCGCCCGGCGAAAAATGTCCGCTGATGTGATCATCCTAATTTTTTCGTTGCTGATCTTCGATCAATCTTTTTACCGAGTACACAAACGCGGCAGAGCGAGGCGGCATTTCATCCTCTTTTTTTACAAAAATCAGGTGCGTCATCCGGCCTTCAATTAGTTCTATATTGGTATTGGGTGTAATTAAAAGCATTTGAAAATGCAGGTTGCTCAATAGATCTAAGAGGTAAGTACTGTTTTCAGGGTCAAGTTTGCTAAATGCCTCGTCAACCAGGATAAATCGGAACGAATGAGCATTGCGACTATCGGCGCTGATGTTGAATTGATACGTCAATGCTGCGGCCAATACGGTATAGGTCAATTTGGCTTGCTCGCCCCCCGATAAAGCCCCGGTACTATCTAGCAATGTGCCAGGCTTTGGCATGTCGTCGTGGCGATACACTTGTTGTGTTTTGAAGGTTAGCCAGTTGCGAACGTCCGTAACTTCTTGCCGCCAGTCCCGGTCGTTGTCCATGCGTTGGATGAGCTGGCCGATGCGTTGTACCGTGTCGCGCAAAATTTCCTGCTGTTGGCTTGAAGAAGAGAGGCGAAATGCGGCCCGGTCATAATCCCAATTGTTGAGTAATTGATAAAACTCACCAATACGTCCTTTTCGGGTGTTCGATTCGGCAACAACTTGTAAATAAGTATCATTTGAGTACGGGAGTGTTTTAAGGGATCGGTTGATATTGGAAATATTCTCTTCGTGATCGGCCAACTGCTCGTTGAGCTGTTGTTGAAATACTTGAATAGCATTCGCAATATCACTGCCAGCACGTGCTTGATAGCGTTCACGCAACGCGGGCAGTTGGTCGCTTTGGATGCGTTCAAGCAACGCGGTATACTGCCCGATATTTTCAACGGCAGGTTCACTCAGGTTGTAAGTATCGTTTGTCCAAGAGGGGAAGCTATCCAAAATCTCTTTTTTAGGTTGTTTGAACTTTGTCATTAAGAGCACAAGTTCTTTTTCGCGGGTGCTTTGACGATCTTTGATTTGGTTAAATTGGGCGTTGAGTTGTTGCTGCAGACTTTTTTGTGCATGCTCAATGCTGGCAAGGTCTAATTCTCCCATTTCAGCAGCGAATAATTGCAAGGCGTGCCAAGATGGATCAGATTCGTCCATCGTTGCCGCATCGGTCTGCTTAATTTGCATTTGCGTGCGAAAACGTTCAAGTTCGCTCTCGATTCTACTTTGTTGTTGTAAGGTGTTATCACGTTTTTTGGCGGCAAGGTCCAGCGTTTGTTCGAGTTGCTGCTGACGTTTTTGCAAGGTTTTAAGCTGTTCTGACGAGCGGTTGAGTTCCTCTATTTGGGCAATCAGTTCGGCGATATTTTGTTCCGTTTGCCGAAAATTGAGTGCTTCATGGGAAGCAAAATCCTTCAAACGTGCCAGGTCGGCCAGTTGCCTGTCAAATGCGGCAATTTTCATGTCCACTGGTATTAAGCGTTGTATCAATGCTGAAACCTCGGCCTTTGCTTTACCCAGTTCTTGCTCTAAATGTCGAATAGTATCCTGATTGTCCCAGCCCAGTACATGTACTCGCCGATGCTTCCGGTCATCTTTTTGGTGTTGTTTCTTATTTTTATACAGGCCTTCGGGGGTAAGCGCATATGGTGAGCGTTTGTATTCATTCGTTTCATCCGTGCAGTAGTGGGGGTATCGCCGATTGAGTTCTTCCCGAAGCCATGGCGCAAACGAAGACTGTGGTTGCACTTCGAGCTTGTTGGCCGCGACATCCGGGCTTAGGTCGTTCGATAAGCTCTCTCCAGACCGATCGTCTGCCTCTGTAAAGCGCAACATGGTACCAATATCATTATCGCGCACCCATTGAACCACCGTTGGCAGGTGCCGGATGGGTACTAGTAAGTGCATCGAGAAAGGGGTGAGCAGTTTTTCAAGCGCATCTTGCCACTTTGTACGTTCGGGCGCTTTCACTTGTACGAGTTCGCCAACAAAGGGCAGTTCGGATTCTGCGATATTTTCGGCACTGCAAAGGCGCGCGCGTAAATTGACCAGGTCGGTCGGCAGGTTGTTGTGGCGTTTGCGAAGTGATTCCAATTCGGATTCCAGTGCATTGGTCGTCTGCATTGAATCTTTGCGCTGGCCTATCAGCCCGTCACGAAATTCAACCTGTTGTTTTTTTCCTGTATCCAATTTTTCCGCTTCGGCATCTAACTGGTTTCTTTGCGCATAAAACAGTGCCGCATCCGGATCTCCCACAAAGCTCAGTGGTACTGCCAGCGCGGCGTAGCGATCCGCTACTCCTTTTTGTTCCGAGAGCTTTTTTTCGGCGGTCGACCGCTCCCGCTGGAGTTGATCCAATCGTTGTCCCGCTTCGTTTTGTCGAATTAGAAAATCATTGTCTTTTTCTTCCTGCCGGTGTTTTACTAATGCTGCATCACGGGCTGTCAATTCATTCCTAACAACAGCAAGCTGGTTTGTTTGCGCCTCTATTTTCGCTTCGAAGAGCTCGACCTGCTTCCGGGCAAACCACGGTACGATGGCCCGAAGCGCCATCTCGAGGCGTTGCTGGTCATGCCTTCCTGTCAGCCAGTTGCTATGCTCGTCCAGCAAAGGCATTAGCATTTGTTCTTGCCGGGTCGCTTTATCAAGGCTTTGTTGGGTATCGGTAATGTCTGCATATTCTTTTTTCAAATGGTCGAAATAGGTCTCAATATTGGTTTCGTCCAACATGTGGTCGCGGATAAAACCATCCAAATTTCCCAATACTTTGATCCCTGCAGTTTTGGCAAGCAAACTCAGGGGTTTGGTTCGGCCAGCATTGCTGTTGCTGCGCTCAGGAACCCGCATTCCAATTTTTGGGATAAAAACCTGTGCGTAATCAGCAAACGAATCGTACACGCTAGCTTGATAACGCTTTGTCATACGGGAATTGAATTCGCGAATGTCGCCGCCAAACTGAAAATGATCCGCAATTGTCAGTGCAATCGGAGCAACGTAATAGCGCCTTTGAACCTGATCATTCTTGAAATAGTACAGGTGTGCTAAGGTGAGAAACTGGTCATAATCTTTGTTGTGAAACACGCCAAGCAAAACAGAATAAGTCCCTGCATTGGGTTGCAGGCCACGCAGTCGCTCTTTACCCGAGGCGGAACGACCATAAACGCCCAATACATAATCCTCCGTACGGCGCATCCGTTTCCGATCTTCAAATCCTGCTGACTGATTGTAAAATCGCTCCGGATTGGGCGTTAGCAATGTAATCAAAGCATCGACAAGTGTTGTCTTGCCAGCACCATTGGCTCCTGTAAGCAAGGCGTTTTCACCTTGTAATGGCAGCGAACAGACGGTTTGATCAAAGGCACCCCAATTGAATACCTCAAAGCGGTCAAGCCGAAATCCTGCGGATTGTGCTGTTGTAGAAAAAAGGGTCAGGTCGGTTGTCTTACTCATACAGTAGCGGTAGAAATGTTTTTCAGGAGGGATTGCAGGCTATCTGTGTCAATGAAAGCTTTTAGGATGCGGCGTACCCGGTAACGCGGTTCATCTTCGCTATGGGTTGTCTTCGAATCGACCGTTTCAAGAAAACCCATGCCTTTTATTTCTCCAACTGTTTTTTTAAGGTCTTTAAGAAAACGTTTTTGAGTGTCGCGTTCTCGAAAAAACAGTTCAACCATATCGCTTAGCTCGCGCAGACTCATAATCGGTTCACGACTTGCCGTATCACGAACGGTGTGTTCTTCGAGCCGTTCCCGCAGGAGCACACAAAGGATAGATTGATCAAAGGTGAGTGGGTGCCGCCGCATTAAGCGCGGAAGTTGCATATCAGTGTCTTGCGCTTCCCTTGTTTGCCGTAAAAAAGCAAATCCTTCGTTTCGATCCACAACCAATTGCAACCCAAGCTGAATAAAATACCGGCGTAAAGGCAATTCATGCACTTTTATCAGGTCTTGCCACCACTGCGTATCTTCCTCGTAAACAACCCCTTGAAGCAGTTTTATGGCAAGGGGCGCGAAGTGATCCGGTGCCGTTAAGGGCGTATTTTCAGGTTGATCCATCATTTGTCAGGTTTAGATTTTTTTACCAAAAATACGCGAGGCCCTTCCAAAAATCGCACTGTCACCGCTTTGTCTAAAAGCAAAACATCCTGCTGATCGATTTCGATGAAATGGCGGTTATCCGGTGCTGCCACGATATTAAGATAGGCCAATACTTCCACCAAGCCCTCCCGTAAAGGATACTGCTCGATCAATGCTGCCAGCGTCAGCGAAGTCGTCGTATCCAGGGCAGCATCAATTTGAGTATTTAGGCGTACTGTTATAATTTCTTTGTTGTCAAACTCGAAATCAGGCTTAAACGAAGCCATCTTGAGCGGCATTGCAAAGCGCACCTGCCCTTCATTCTGTTGGGTACGCAGCGTTTTCTCTAGTGGGAGTCGCACTTCAGCTTGAGGACTGTCTATTTCCCAAAAAAAAGCCGAAGGGTCGAGTGGCAAATTCAAAAAAACGGGATCAAGCAAAGCTGCTTTTACCTGCATAATGCGATCTTTTAATAACTGGCGATCCTGTGCCGTGGTCTCCGCTATTAAGCGCGAGATGCGGTCAGCTATGCGCCGGTTGGCCTCCATCACCGGCTGCGCTTCGCTCAACAAGTGACGGTGCAAACGAGACAACAATTGACCGCTATCTGTATCAATTTGATGCGCTGCCAAAATGGTGCGCAAGGCTTGTACATAGCTGGCAAACTGATGCTGTCTCTGAGGGTCTCGCAGCGCTTCAAAAAAGGCCGTGAAACTCATGCCCTGGGGTGTGCGGTCTAGTTCGTCGCGCGCATCGAGCATACTTCCGAGCAACATACCTTTGCTGCCATCCTGGGCGGTCTGCCGCCGCAACATATCTGTTCTAATGCGTTCAAAATTACTTTCTACCGCTTTGAAATCGGTGGAAAGAGCGCGAACTTGTTCAAGCAATCCTTCGTACTCTTCTTTTATCCGCACGCCATCAAATGGTTGATAAGGCGATTTTCCTGCACGGATATCGGTGATTTCTTGCTGAATTAGGGCTTGCTTTTGTTCCAATTCCCCAATACGTTCTGCATCCGTTTTTTCAGTGCTATTTTCCACCACACGGCGTATTTTCTCAAAGATATCCTCCAGTCGCGAGCGCGTGCCGGTGAATTCACCTTGTTCAAGGCTATCTATCCATTGCCAAGCTCGGGTGGTGTGTTCGGTCAGGCTGTATTCGTAGTGGCCTTCGGCGTTATTGTCCCCCCGCAAATATCGTTTCTGCCGACTTTCCCAATCGCGTAAAAGTGTCTTTGCGCGGTTGCGGTATTTGTCGAATAAATTGGACTCAAAACCATCAGTATCTGTGGTACCGAGATCTTCGTCGTCCTCAATCTCTTTTAAATAGTCAGCCAATGAGGAAATTAGTTCATCTTGGCCTATGTTCTTTCGACCATCTTGAAAAACATCCCACAGAAAAGCTATCACCAATGCGGCCTTGCTGTCACGCAGCAATTGGAGCGCATTGGCTTGTTGGAAGCGGCGTTTGATGTCATCAATATTCATAAATGGTACTTACATATCGTAAAAGAACACAAAAGCGTGTACGTTTGGATTACCACTCCTAACACATACGCCCTGATGGGAAATCGCGATTACCTGAGTGCAATAATAGGCTCTTTAGTCGATTTAGGCAAAGTTCGTCGTTGAATTTTTGTGCACCGGCTTCCACTTCATCTGACCCATCGCCGTCGTTGGATTGGTATCGGTCGGGGCATCGCGGCTTTGTCCGCTCTCCCAAATATCGTTGGCTCCGGGATTTAGACCTCCGTATCGCCAGGTGTTCGGGTGGCATAAGCACTTGCTTTAGCCACGGCCCGTTTTCTGGAAGGCGGTAGGCCGCGCGGCCATCGGGCCAGCCTTCGGGCTTGGTTTTAAAAACCTGGAAGGTCTGTGTGAGCCGCCTGGCCAAGCCATCGTGCAGGTGTGGAAGTCTTTCCCGCCGCGCGGCGCCTTCTTCGCTCATTTTCCAACCGCCTCAAAGGGCCGCAGCAGTGTCTTTTGACCTGCTGCACACGTTTAACAGGATTCCGGAATCGAACGGGGTGAATTGTATTTAGCTGCGCATTCATGTAGCGTCCTGCTGGCTGTTTTGCAGCAGGTCAAAAGACACTGCTGCGGCGTTTTGGGCGTGTTGTGAACAGGAAGATGAAGACCACACAAGGCGAAAATTCACCCCGCAGCTGGTGGATGATGTAGTGTTCTACGCTGTTGAGTTCGTTAAAGGCCATGGGTGATTTGAAAAGTCAGGTCATTATCGGTTGGGAGAGCTGTAATCGCCAAATTTTGCTGACCATAAACGGCTGCATCTTGTTGAACAAAGCCTACGGCAACTGCTCCGCTTTAACCGCCCTAAATCCGAACTAAGGTACAATCATATCATATCTTGGCGCATCTTTTCACCATAAAATTTTGCGCGACATGCCAAAAAAAAGTTAACAGACTGGCTTCAAGGCAAGGCCTTTGAAGCGTCCCAGAAACCGTTCACAGAAGTGTTGACCCGGCTTCGGGAATACATGCTGCTGGATGGCCGCCCCCAGAGCACCATCATCGCCTACACGCGCTCGGTGCGCGACCTGATGGAAGACATTGGCAAAGTACCATTGGAGATCACGGACGAGGAAGCGATCAGCCATTTGAACAAGTACCGAGACGAGCACGACCTGGGGTCTTCCACCGTCAATTCGCGTATTTGTGGGCTTCGGTACCTCTACCACCGGGTGTACAAAGAAACGGGCCGCAAATTGGTGATCCCCAACCCGACGCGGATCAAAAGCATCGGCGAGGTGCTCAACGAATCAGAGATCAAACTCTTGTTGGCGGCCTGCCATTACCCCAAGCAATCTGCGATCCTGCACTTGCTTTACGACACGGGACTTCGTGCCCGTGAAGTGGCGCATCTTCGCCTGGGCGATTTTGACAAGGCCAATGGGGTGCTCTATGTGCGCTACGGCAAGGGCGGCAAACACCGGGTAGTCCCTTACGGTTTGGCCGTGGTGGATGCCTTGAAGGCCTACTATGCGGTGGAGAAGCCGAGCGATTGGCTGTTCGAGGGCAACACTCCGGGCGAGGCGATCTCCGTCAGGGCCGTGCAGTACGCGGTGCGGGAAGCGCACCGTCGCGCACCGATCCGCAAAGCGGTACACCCACACACCCTGCGGCACACTTTTGCGGTGCACTACCTGAACAACGGCGGTTCCATTGTACGCTTGCAGCAATTACTGGGTCACTCCGAGCTGGGCTCCACGCTCCTGTATCTGCGTTATGCGTCCATCCCACTACGCGAGACCGACACACCGCTGGATGTTCTGCGGGGCCGTCACCGAGAGCGGAAGTGAGCCGCCCGGCGCGGGAGATGGCGGACGTGATAGCCCAATTTGGCGAACAACTGCGGCAAAGTGGGCAGATCGGAGCGTGGCAAAAGAAGACGCTGACCGATCTGGGGCAGTGCCGGACGGCCCTGCTGGGCGGACATGTGGATGCCTGCACGGGCTGTGGGCAGTTGCGTGTGTCGTACAATTCGTGCCGCAACCGCAACTGCCCCAAATGCCAGTCGCTCGAACGCGAGGCCTGGATACTGGGCCGCGAAGCAGATTTGCTGCCCGTGGTCTATTATCATGTGGTGTTCACGATGCCTTCGGAACTCAACGGGCTGTGCCTGCGCAACCCGCGGTTCATGTACGACACGCTGTTCGACAGCGCGTGGGCGACGCTGCAAAAATTTGCTGCCGACCCCAAATGGCTGGGCGCACAGACCGGGGCGACGATGGTGCTGCACATCCCGACCTTCGGTACGGGACAGGCTCTGGGGCCAGAACCTGAGCCTGCACCCCCACGTGCACGGCATCGTGCCGGGCGGTGGATTGGATGCGCAAGGCCGCTGGCTAAAAAGCCGTGCCGGTGGCGACCGGTTTTTGTACCCGGTGAAGGCGATGTGGCGGGTATATCGGGCCATTTTTATGAAAAAACTGTGCGCGGCACTGGAATCTGGCGAGTTGGTACTGCCGGAATCGGAGCCGGTGTTTTACGACCAGCAGGCATATCTGGCTTGGAAAAACGCCCGCTACGCTAAGCCCTGGGTGGTGTACGCCAAGCGTCCGTTCGGAGGCCCCAAGCAGAGCCTGCCCCGTACTTTAGTCGGGGTGATCGAGTACCTGGGCCGCTACACGCACAAGACGGCGATCTCGAACCACCGGCTGCTGGAGGTGACGGACACGGCGGTGCGGTTCTCCTACAAAGACTACCGTTCGGAGGGCAAAAAGAAGGAGATGACGCTCGACGGTGTGGAGTTTTTGCGGCGCTTCACGCTGCACTTCCCGCCGAAAGGCTTTCGCCGGATGCGGCACTACGGCATCCTGTCGAACGCGCAAAAAGGGAAAGCACTGGCCGCCTGCCGCCAAAGCCTTGCCCCAAATGCAGTGGCCGTGCCGAAAAAAAACCGTCGGGAACTCCGTACAGCGGCTTTGGCCAAACTCATGGACGGTCGCCCGCCGAACTGGTGTGCCTGTTGCAAAACGCCGACGATGGTCCGCATCGGCGTGGTGCCGCCACAGCGCCTGCCCTCGATGAACGGCGCGCGGGCACCGCCCGGCTCGGTGCCGCACTGGCAATCGGCGACCGTTTGGGCGAATTGATGCTGCTGATCCCAAAAGAACCATGCTGTGCCGCGCTGTTGCGGTACGGACACAAATGGGGTTGCCCGTACCAAAGCAAATGGTCACAATCAACTGGTTGAAACAGGCCTGGCCGACAAAAGCCGAACAGATTTTTAGAAAAAAAAGGGAAAGTCCCGGTCAGAAAGCAAGGCAAGCCCAGGTTGAAAACCCATAGTACCTGACGGATCAAGACGAAAGAAAGCCGACACTACTGTTTGGGATCGCAAGTAGTGCCGGCTTCGTTCAACAAGGCTCAACCGCCAACGGGGGGGATTTGTGGGTAGGGGATGATTTGTGGTAAGTTCCCCCCGTCAGCGGTTAAGCCCTAAAAGTTGGGCGATTTATAATCTATTTATTTCATCATCGGACAATCCGGTTGCCTCTCTTATATCAGTATTTGACAAGCCCATTGTTTTAAGATTTTTAGCCACTTCTAACTTTGCCTTTTTTGCTATCATCTCCTTCTCGCCCCGTTCATCCTGCTCTTTAATACCTACATTATCATAAGCCTTCAACTCCTCTTTGCTCCATTGGTACTTATCTGCCTCAATAAAAGCAGTTTTCAAACCTTCATCTTCGTTCGCAAAATCAGGGATAACATGTAGTTCTTCCGAATGCTTGATGAAATAAGTCCACTTGTCAATTGGCGTATCCAACTCATTCATTTCTTTCGAGAACTTGGGCAACTCGATGAAAGAGAATTGAATATCTTTCAGCAGATGCTCGTTGGTGGCCTTATTCAATATTAAGTGTCGGGTGTGATAGTCTGTATCAGTTCCAAATGGGAAGTCCAATATGCCAATGAAGTAAGCAGGGTGCAGTAGTGGATAGTCCTCTCCTTTATCTATCTGCATGGAATAATCCCGGGAGATGTAATATTGCACCCGCTTATCGAACCCGGTCTTATCGGCCACCTGCATTTCCACCACAAATTTCCTGCCCGACTGATCGGTTGCCCGAACGTCAACAATGGTCGCTTTTTCTCCGGCGATGCGTGGAAACTGGTAAGGATTGGCAATGGAGACGCTGGCTACCTGATGTTCCCCCTCCAACTCCAGAGAAGCGTTCAAAAAGGAGATGAGCGGGGCCGTTTTCTGCTCGTTGCCGAAAATCTTCCGAAAAGCGATGTCGTTTTTAATATCTGCAAACTGCATAATCCTATTTTATACAAAAATACGGGAAATCCTGATGACTTTCACAGTTTGCCGCAAC
>Ga0209390_10001152_pt1 | contig 52155 bp, 42 predicted proteins | sample BON01_FD_187212 | JGI IMG/M metagenome (GOLD analysis project Ga0209390, IMG submission 187212) | Freshwater microbial communities from Lake Bonney liftoff mats and glacier meltwater in Antarctica - BON-01 (SPAdes) (version 2) | ecosystem: Environmental > Aquatic > Freshwater > Ice > Glacier...
GCGCGCAACGCGGCGGCCACACGGTCCTGGGCGTCGCCAGCGACGTCGATGCCGGCGTCCATCGAGAAGAAGCCGTGGAACATGCCGTCGAACTCGTGGTACTCGACCTCGACCCCGGCGGCGGTGAGGGCCTCGACGTAGGCCCGGCCCTGATCACGCAAAGGGTCGTACTCGGCCGTGACCACCACGGCGGGAGCCACGCCGTGGAGCTCGGCGAGGATCGGCGAGTAGCGGGGGTCGGTTCGGTCCGACGCGTCCCGCGAGTAGTTCTCGTGGAACCACTCCATGCCCTCGCTGGTGAGCATGTAGCCCTCGGCGTTGTCGTGGATCGAGGGGCGGTCGCACGTGCCGTCGGTGACCGGGTAGAGGAGCACCTGCTGCACCAGCTCGACGCGACCGGAGGCGGCGGCGTGCACGGCCACGACGGCGGCGAGGTTGCCTCCGGCGCTGTCGCCGGCGACCGCGACCCGGTCGACGTCGACGCCCAGGTCGGCGGCGTTGTCGACGACCCATTCGAGCGCGGCCACGGCGTCGTCGGCGGCGGCGGGGAACTTGGCCTCGGGGGCGAGTCGGTAGTCGACGGCAACGACCACGCACTCGGCCTTGCTGGCCAACACGCGGCACATGTGGTCGTGGCTCTCGAGGTTGCCGATCACCCACCCGCCGCCGTGGAAGAACACGGTCACCGGCAGGGCCGGCTCGTCACTGGGCCGGTAGATCCGGATCGGGAGCTCACCGGCCGGGCCGGGGATCGTGCGGTCGACCACCGACGGGAGCTCGATGGTGGTCGGGGTGGGGTTGTCGGCGAGGGCCCTGAGCTCTTCGGGCGTCTGGCCGGTGAAGGTGAAGCCGACGTCACGAAGAAGGTCGAGGACCACCTGGGCCTGCGGATCGACGGGCATGGTTCCCCCTGGAACATCGTGGGCGACGACACCGTCACCCGAGCGGGTCACTCTGTCACAACGGGCGCCGACGCTTCAGCGGCGCACCACTCCGTCGCGCACGGCCGCCTCGGCGGCGGCGGCGGCCACCATGGGGGCCACCGAACGGTCGAAGACCGAAGGGATGACGAGATCCGGGGCCAGCTCGTCGCTGCGCACGCAGGAGGCGATGGCCGTGGCCGCGGCCAGCTTCATGTTCTCGGTGATGGTGGTGGCCCCGGCGTCGAGGGCCCCCCGGAAGATGCCCGGAAAGCACAGCACGTTGTTGATCTGGTTCGGGAAGTCGCTGCGACCGGTGGCGATGACCCCACCCACGTGCTGGATCTCCTCCGGTCGGATCTCGGGATCGGGGTTGGCCATGGCGAAGACGATCGGGTCCTTGGCCATGCCCTCCACGTCGACGGCGGTGATGAGCCCCGGCCCGCTCAGACCGACGAACACGTCGGCCCCGGCCATGCACTCGGCCAGGCTGCCCGTGAGCCTGTCGGGGTTGGTGTTCTCGGCGAACCACTGCTTGGCCTCGTTGAGCCCACCGCGGCCGTCGTAGATCGCCCCCTGCCGATCGAAGCCCACGATCCAGGGCACCCCGGCCTGCAGGAAGATCTTGGAGACGGCGACACCGGCAGCCCCGACACCGGCCACGACGACGCGCAGATCGGTCATCTTCTTGTCGACGATCTTGAGCGCGTTCACGAGGGCCGCCAGCGCGACCACTGCGGTGCCGTGCTGGTCGTCGTGGAAGACGGGGATGTCGAGCAGTTCCTTGAGCCGCTCCTCGACCTCGAAGCACACCGGCGCGGCGATGTCCTCGAGGTTGATGCCCCCGAAGCTGGGAGCCACCCGCTGCACCGTCTCGACGATCTCGTCGGCGCTCGACGTGTCGATGCACAGCGGGAACCCGTCGATGCCGGCGAACTCCTTGAACAGCAGGGCCTTGCCCTCCATGACCGGCATGGCGCCCAGGGGCCCGATGTCGCCGAGCCCGAGCACCGCCGTGCCGTCACTGACGATGGCGACCGTGTTCTTGCGGATGGTGAGCTCGTGCGACAGCGCAGGATCGGCCTCGATGGCCTTGCACACCCGGGCCACCCCCGGCGTGTAGGCCATCGACAGATCGTCGCGGTCACGAACGGTGATCCGGCTCACGACCTCGATCTTGCCACCGCGGTGCAGGGCGAAGGTGCGGTCCTCCCAGTGGAGAACCTCGATGCCGTCGAGAGCCGACGCCGCCGCGACGACCTCGCTCTGGTGGGCCTCACTGGTGCAGTCGACGACGATGTCCTCGTCGAGGTACGAGCGCTTGGCCTCGAAACCCTCGAGGGCGGAGATGTTGCCGCCCACCCCGCCGATGGCGGCGGCGAGGCGGCCGAGGGAACCGGGCTGGTTGTCGAGACGGACGCGGAGACGAACCGAGAAAGCGGCGGTAGGAGTGTCGGCCATGAGGCCCCGGACGCTATCGGCCGGGCCACCGGCCGTCGAAGCTGACTGCCGGCGCCGGTCAGGCCCCTTCGTAGGCGAAACCGAGCTCGGGGGCGGTGACGAGGGCCCGGAAGGCCACCCCTTCCGCCTCGGCCATGGCCGCACAGGTTCCGCCCCGGTCGACGAGCACCAGGATCATCACCGGCTCGGCACCGAGCTCACGGATCACGCGGAGGGCCTCGACCGGGGAGGCCCCACGGGTGACCGTGTCCTCGGTGACGACCACCTTGTCGCCCGCCTCGAGCGGACCGGCCAACCGACCGGCCACCCCGTGGTCCTTGGCGTCCTTGCGGATCGTGAACGACTTGAGGGCACGGCCCCGGCTGGTGGCCATCGCGGCCAGGCCGTAGGCCACCGGGTCGGCACCGACGGTGAGCCCCCCGAGGGCCACCACGTCGTCGGGGATGAGGGGCAGGGCCAGTTCGGCCATGAGCAACAATCCGTCGGGGCGACAGGCCGTCTGCTTCGAGTCGATGAACCACGTGCTCTTGCGACCCGACTTCAGCGTGAAGTCACCGGTGCGGACCGAGTGCCGCAACAGGTGCTCGACCAGCGCCTGCTTCGTGGCCCCGAGGTCGACCACCGTCAGGAGAACCGCACCGTGCCGGTGCCGGGGACGACCGTGCCGATCCGCACCGCCCGATGACCTTGCGTACGGGCCAGGTCGAGGGCCCGCAACGCGTCGGCCTCGGGCACCACCACGACCATGCCGATGCCCATGTTGAAGACCTTGGCCATCTCGTCGGCGCTGACGCTCCCGAGCCGTTGGATCTCGCCGAAGATGCGTGGGGCCTCCCACGTGGACCGGTCGACCTCGGCGTCGGCGCCGGCGGGAAGCACCCGGTTGAGGTTGCCGGGGATACCACCTCCGGTGATGTGGGCCACGGCGTGCACGTCGACCCCGGCGAGGAGGGCCGCGATGGCGGGCGAGTAGATCACCGACGGACTGAGCAGTTCATCGGCTAACGAGTGCTGCGCACCGGGATAAGCGGGACCGTCGAGGGGGAGCCCGGCCCGCTCGAGCAGCACCCGCCGGGCCAACGAGTAGCCGTTCGAGCGCAGGTTCGGTGAGGGCAGTCCGATCAACACGTCCCCCGGCGTCACGTGCTGGCCGGTGACGAGACGATCGCGTTCCGCAATACCGACCGCGAACCCGACCAGGTCGAACTCTCCCGGTTCCATGGCCCCCGGGTGCTCGGCCATCTCGCCGCCCACCAACGCACAGTTGGCCTGCCGGCATCCCTCGGCCACACCCTCGACGAGTTGCTCGATGTGCCCCGGGTCGAGACGCCCGACGGCGATGTAGTCGAGGAAGAACAACGGCTCGGCACCCTGGCAGACGAGATCGTCGACACACATGGCCACGAGATCGATGCCGATGGTGGTGAAGCGGTCGGTGGCCTGGGCCACCAGCGCCTTGGTGCCCACGCCGTCGGTCGACGACACCAGGACCGGCTGGCGGTAACGCCCGATGTCGAGGGCGAACAGCCCGCCGAACCCCCCGATGTCGCCGATGACCTCGGGGCGGAAGGTGGAGCGCACCTTGTCCTTGATGCGCGCCACCGCTTCTTCACCGGCGGCGATGCTCACCCCGGCGTCGGCGTACGTCTCGCCCGCCTCGGCGACCGGCTCAGCCACCGATCTCGCCGGTCGCGTGGGCGTCGTCGGCCGGGAAGGAGGCCTGACCGTCGAGGAAGGCCGTGAAGGCCGAGTCGGGCGCTGCGGTCGTGACCTCCGGGGTCGGCGCCTCGAGCACGGCCTTGCCCAGGTTCACCGGCACGGGTATCGGGTAGTTGCCGGTGAGGCAGGCGTCGCAGAACCCGGCCCCCACCGCGCCGGTGGCGGTGACCAGGCGGTCGAGGGTCAGGTACGACAGCGAATCGACGTTGAGGTACTCGCGAATCTCGTCGACGCTCATGTGCGCCGCCAACAGTTCCGAGCGGGCCCCAGTGTCCATGCCGTAGAAGCACGGCCAGCGATAGGGCGGCGAGGAGACCCGCATGTGCACCTCGGCCGCTCCGGCCTCGCGCAGCATCGACACCATCGCCCGGGTGGTGGTGCCTCGCACGATCGAGTCGTCGACGACCACCAGCCGCTTACCGGCGATGTTGTCGCGCAGCGGGTTGAGCTTCATGCGCACGCCCAACGCCCGCATCTCCTGGTTCGGCGCGATGAACGTTCGACCGATGTAGCGGTTCTTCACCAGGCCCTGGCCGAAAGGGATGCCCGACCGGCGGGCATAGCCCTCGGCCGCCGGGATGCCCGACTCGGGGACGCCCATCACCAGATCGGCGTCGATCGGGGCCTGCTCGGCCAGCTGCTCCCCCATGCGCACCCGCGCCCCGTGCACGCCTCGGCCGTACAGGCGGGTGTCGGGCCGGGCGAAGTAGACGAACTCGAACAGGCAGAGCTTCGGGTCGACGGCCTCGGCCGGGAAGGCCCGAACCGACCGGTAGCCGGTGGCGTCGATCACGATCATCTCGCCCGGTTCGAGCTCACGGACCAGATGGGCTCCCACCACGTCGAGGGCCGGGCTCTCCGAGGCCAGCACCCAGCCCTGGTCGAGCTTGCCGAGGCAGAGGGGCCGGAACCCGCTGGGGTCACGCATGCCGATCACGTGGCCCTCGTCCATGGCCACCACCGAGAACGCGCCCTTGAGCCTGGGCAGCAGGGCGAGCAGGGCCCGCTCGAGAGCCCGACCGTCGGCGCTGGCCGCCGGATGCTTGCCCAGTTCGTCGGCCAGCAACGCCGCCATGAGATCGCTGTCGCTGGTGACCGTGCCCGGCAGCATGCCCGCCTCGGCGGCCAGCTCTTCGGTGTTGACCAGGTTGCCGTTGTGACCGAGGGCGACGGTGTGATCGCCGATGTCGCGGTACACGGGCTGGGCGTTCTGCCAGGTGCTCGAGCCCGTGGTCGAGTAGCGGGTGTGGCCGATGGCGAGATGCCCGGTGAGGGCGGCGAGCGTGCGGTCGTCGAAGACGTTGGACACCAGGCCCATGTCCTTCACGACGGTGATGGTGTCGCCGTCGCTGACAGCCATGCCCGCCGCCTCCTGGCCCCGGTGCTGCAAGGCGTACAGGCCGAGGTAGGTGAGGTGCGAGACGGGCTGGCCAGGGGCATAGACACCGAAGACGCCGCAGGCCTCCTTGGGCGTGTCGTCGTCGGCCCCGTCAGCGGGTACGGAAGTCGGGGGCGCTGGACGGCGACCGCTCGATCCCTCGGGGTTCACGAATTCAGCGTAGCGGGCGGCCGACGCCATCCCGGGCCCCTGTCGCCCGGCTCATGCCTGCACCGTGCCCGCGCCCAGAGCATCGGGCAGCCGGCGCTCCCACGTCGTCACTGCGTCGTGCAGATCCAGGTCGAGCAACCCCTTCACAGTAATGCGGGAACCACCGGCCACGCCGATGCGGCTGGTGGGGACACCGGCGTGCTCGCAGGTGTTGAGCACGGCGCCGACGTCGTCGGGAGCCACGCAGACCACGACGCGCGACGGGCTCTCGCTGAACAGCTCGGCGACGTCGGCGACCCTCGCCACGTTCACGCCGAGCCCGGACCGCACCGCCATCTCGGCGAGGGTCAACCCCAGGCCGCCACCGGACACGTCGTGGGCGCCCGCCAGCAGGCCACCGGCCACGAGGGTGCGCACGACCTCGGCCACGGCGAGGTGGTGTTCGGCATCGAGGGTGGGCAGACGGCCACCGCGCCGGCCCTGGTTGCGCGCCCACCGCGACCCCGAGAGCTCGGGCTGGGTCACGCCGAGCAGGATGAGCCGGCCACCGTCGATCAGCCCCACGCCGGGAGGTCGGCGACGAAGTTCGTCGATGATCCCGAGGAGCCCGACCACGGGGGTCGGGTCGATGTCGGACCCGAGCGATTCGTTGTAGAGGCTCACGTTGCCGCCGATGACCGGGACCCCGAAGGCCAGGCAGGCCTCGGTCATGCCGTCGATGGCCTCGGACAACTGCCACATGACCTCGGGGTGCTCGGGGTTGCCGAAGTTCAGGCAGTTGACGACCGCCAGCGGGCGGGCCCCGACGCAGGCCAGGTTCATCACCGACTCGGCCACGGTGAGCGCGGTTCCCTGCCGAGGGTCGACGGCGCACCAACGGTGATTACCGTCGGTGGTGATGGCCAGGGCCCGTCCGGTGTCGACGCCGGTGGTCGGGTGCTTGAGGCGCAACACGGCCGCGTCGCCGCCGGGCCCCTCCACCGTGTTCAAGAAGAGTTGGTGGTCGTACTGCGACGACACCCACGACGTGTCGGCGAGCAGGTCGAGCAGGTCGGCACCCGGGTCGACGCTCGACGGCATCGGACCGGGATCGACGGCCGACGTGCGGGTCGACTCGTCGAAGGCGGCGGGCGCGGCGCGGGGCCGGTCGTACAACGGCGCGTCCTCGTGGAGCGACGCCGCCGGGATGTCGGCCAGAACCTCGCCGTCGAAACCGTCGAGGATGCGCAGACGCCCGCCGTCGGGGTCACCGGTGGCCGGGCCGGGCGTGACCCGACCGATGACCGTGGACCGGACCTCCCAGCGGCGACAGATCTCCAGCACCTGGTCGAGGTCGGCGGGCTCGACGATGGCCAGCATCCGTTCCTGGCTTTCCGACGTCATGACCTCGAAGGGCGCCATGCCCTGCTCGCGCCGGGGCACGGCGTCGACGTCGACGTCCATGCCCATCCCGCCCCGGCTGGCGGTCTCGCTGGTGGCGCAGGCCAGACCGGCGCCGCCGAGGTCCTGGATGCCGACGACGAGCCGGGCGTCGAGGAGCTCGAGGCACGCCTCGATGAGCCGCTTCTCCTCGTACGGGTCCCCGACCTGCACACTGGGACGCTTCTCGGCGTCGGTGGCCTCGTCGGAGAACCCGGCCGAGGCCAGGACGCTGACCCCGCCGATGCCGTCGCGACCGGTGGTCGAGCCGAGGAGCACGGCGAGGTTGCCCACCCCGGTGGCCTGCCCGAGCACCAGACGGTCCACGGGCAGTAGGCCCAGGCACAGCACGTTCACCAACGGGTTGCCCCTGTACGTCTCGTCGAAGACGGTCTCGCCACCGACGGTGGGGACACCCACCGAGTTGCCGTACCCGGACACTCCGCTGACGACGCCCTCGGCGATCCACCGGCTGCGGGCGTCGTCGAGGGGACCGAACCGCAACGGGTCCATGAGGGCGATGGGACGAGCGCCCATGGTGAAGATGTCGCGGAGGATGCCCCCAACGCCGGTCGCTGCGCCCTGGTAGGGCTCGATGGCCGATGGGTGATTGTGGCTCTCGATCCGGATCGCCGCGGCGATGCCGTCGCCGACGTCGACGACGCCGGCGTTCTCACCGGGCCCGACGAGCACCCACGGTGCTTCGGTCGGCAGCCGCTTCAGGTGGATGCGCGACGACTTGTACGAGCAGTGCTCGGACCACATGACGGCGTACATGGCCAACTCGAGGTGGTTGGGGGCGCGCCCGATGATGGCCACGATCTGCACGTGCTCGTCGTCGGTCAGCCCCAGGGCCCGATGGATGCCGTCGTCCATGGGGCCGACGCTACCCGCCGCCCGCAACCCCCTCGCCCGACACGATCCGACCCGAAATCTCTGGGCCTGTCCATGGCAAGAATGGCCCGTCGCGATCCAGCCGGCGGTCGACGGGCTGATTGCGGCAAAGAGAAGAACGTGATTCAGTGGGGAAATGGCAGCCAAGAAGCGCGGACCGCGCACCATCACCGATGACCACAAGGCGGCGCTCGCCGAGGGAAGGACCCAGGGACGCGCCGTCCGCGATTACCTCGAAGCGCTCGCGGCGCACAAGCCGAAGCGGGGTCGCAAACGAACCCCCGAAACGATGCAGAAGCAACTCGACCGGATCGAGATCGAGATCCCCGAGGCCGATCCGCTCCAGCGCCTACAACTCATCCAGAAACGGATCGATCTCCAGGCCGAGCTGGAAGCGTCGGGCGAGACCGTCGACCTGACCGGGCTCGAAGCGGGCTTCGTGGCCGTGGCAAAGGGCTACGGCGAGCGCAAGGGAATCTCCTACGAGGCCTGGCGTCAGCTCGGTGTCCCTGCCGCCACCCTGCGCGCCGCCGGGATCAGCCGCAAGGACTGAATCCGGGCTCCGCTCAGCCGACCAGCGAGCGCAACAACGGCAGGCCGTCGTCGCTCCCGAGCAGCGCGCTCGACGCCCGTTCGGGGTGGGGCATCAGGCCCACCACGTTGCCCTCGACCGAGCAGATGCCGGCAATGTCGTCGACCGACCCATTGGGATTATCGACATACCGGAAAACGATCCGGCCCTCGGCACGAAGTTCGGCCAACGTCTCGAGGTTGCAGGTGAAATTGCCCTCGAAGTGGTTGATCGGGATCTGCAATTCGGTACCCACGGCGACGTCGCGAGTGAGAGCCGTGTTGGTGCGTTCGACGCGAAGGCCGACAGTGGCGCACAGGAACTTCAAGCCCCGATTCTTCTGGAGGGCACCGGGGAGCAGCCCGGCTTCGGTGAGCACCTGGAAGCCGTTGCACACGCCCACCAACAGACCGCCCGAACGGGCCATCTCCGTGACTGCCGTCATCACCGGCGAGAACCGGGCGATGGCCCCGGGTCGTAGGTAGTCACCGTGCGCGAAGCCACCGGGCACGACGACTGCGTCGACGCCCTTGACCGTGGGGTCACCGTGCCACAACACCTCGGCCTGGCCGCCGACGAGCGAGACCGCCTCGACCATGTCCTGTTCGCAATTGGACCCGGGGAAGAGCACGACCCCCACCCGACGGCTCACGAGGCCACCCCGACCGGCGCGCCCGCCTGCACCTCGACGACGGCGTCCTCGATCACCGGATTGGCGAGGAAGCGCTGACAGAGGTCGGCGACCTCGGCCCGCGCCGTCGCCTCGTCGGGCGCCTCGATCGTGAAGCGGATGCTCTTGCCCACCCGAACGCCCGACACCCCGTCGAAGCCCAGGGTGGGCAGCGCCCGCTCCACCGTGGAGCCCTGGGGATCGGCGATCCCGGGACGAAGCCGCACCTCGACATGCACCGAGAAGATCATCAAAAGAACCGTACCCGTTCAGCCCGGCCAGTCGGACAGGGCGCGCCCGGTGACCATCTCGTAGGCCCGCACGTAGCGCTGGGAGGTGGCGGCCACGACCTCGGGAGGCAAGGGCGGGGGCGGTGGTTGCTTGTCCCAGTCGAGCGCGTCGAGAAAGTCCCGAACCGGTTGCTTGTCGAACGAGGGAGGGGTGACACCGGGACTCCACACCTCGGCCGGCCAGAACCGGGAGGAATCGGGGGTGAGCACCTCGTCGGCCACCACCAGCTCACCGTCGACGAAGCCCAGCTCGAACTTCGTGTCGGCGATCAGGATGCCGCGGGCCGCAGCCCACTCGGCGCCACGGCGGTAGAGCTCGATCGACACGCGGCGGGCCTCTTCCATCTGATCCCGACCGACGATGGAACAGGCATCGTGGAAGGAGATGTTCTCGTCGTGGCCCGCATCGGCCTTGGTGGAAGGGGTGAAGGTGGGCTCGGGCAGACGACTCGCCTCCAGCAAGCCCTTCGGGAGGCGTTCGCCGTGCATCGTTCCGTCGGCCCCGTACTCCTTCCAAGCCGAACCGGTGAGATAGCCGCGCACGATGCACTCCACCGGGAGCATCTCGGCCCGGTGGCACAGCATCACCCGACCGGCCCACTCCGGGCGCTGGGCCTCTATGGGAAGATCCTCGAGCCGGGTCGACACGAGATGGTTGCCTACGACATCGACCAGATGCTCGAACCAGAACGCCGACATCGCCGTGAGCACCCGACCCTTGTCGGCGATCGGCTCGGACATGACGACGTCGAACGCCGACAGCCGGTCCGACGTGACGAGCAGGAGCCTGTCGTCGCCGACGTCGTAGATGTCGCGCACCTTCCCCGAGTACACATGACGTAGCTCAGGAGAGCTCACGGGACCTCCGGGGCCGTTCACAGGATGTGGCCCGGGCGGTACCCGGCCGCCTCGGGATCGGCCGCAACCAGCCGTTCGACCTCGGCGACCACCACGCCGATCTGGCGGGGAGCGGCGCCGACGAAGTCGAGCGGCCGGGACAGGACGTCGGCCAGCTCGGCCGGATCGAGTCCGAGCCGAGGGTCGGCGGCCAGCCGGTCGAGCAGGTCGTTCTCCTCGATGCCGTGCTCACGCAGACGCAGCGCCGCGGCCACTGCGTGCTCCTTGATCGCCTCGTGCGCTCGCTCGCGGCCGACCCCGTGACGCACGGCGGCGATGAGCACCTTGGTCGTGGCGAGGAACGGTAGGTAGCGATCGAGCTCTCGCTCGATGACCGCGGGATAGGCGCCGAAGTCGTCGAGAACCGTGAGGAACGTCTCGAAGAGCCCGTCGGCCGCGAGGAACGCATCGGGCAAGGCCACCCGCCGGACCACGGAGCAACTGACGTCGCCCTCGTTCCACTGATCGCCGGCCAGCGCACCGACCATCGTGAGGTGACCCCGCAGCACCACGAGCAGCCCGCCGATGCGCTCACAGCTGCGGCTGTTCATCTTGTGGGGCATGGCCGACGACCCCACCTGGCCCGGGCGGAAACCTTCGGTGGCCAGCTCCTGGCCGGCCATCAAACGCACCGTGAGGGCGAAGCTGGCCGGGGCCGACGCGGCCTGTACGAGCGCGGCGACGACGTCGAGGTCGAGCGACCGCGGGTAGACCTGCCCGACGCTGGTGAGGACCGAGGCGAAACCCAGGTGTTCGGCCACCCTGCGCTCCAGGGCATCGAGACGATCGACGTCGCCGTCGAAGAGGTCGAGCATGTCCTGCTGGGTGCCGACCGGCCCCTTGATACCCCGCAGGGGGTACCGGGCGAGGAGATCGTCGACCCGATGGATGGCCTGGAGGAGCTCTTCGGCGGCGCTGGCGAAACGCTTCCCGAGGGTCGTGGCCTGCGCGGGAACGTTGTGGGTGCGTCCGGTCATCACCAGCGACGCGTGCTCCGCCGCCCGCTGGGCGAGCCGGGCCGACGTGGCCAGCATTCGGCCCCGCACCAGCTCCAGCGCCCGACGGACCTGGAGCTGCTCCACGTTCTCGGTGAGGTCACGAGAGGTCATCCCCTTGTGGATCTGCTCGTGTCCGGCCAAGGTACAGAATTCGTCGATGCGAGCTTTCACGTCGTGGCGGGTGACGCGTTCCCGAGCCTCGATCGAGACGAGATCGACCTGGTCGAGCACAGACCGGTAGGCCTCGACCGCCTCGACCGGCGCATCGACCCCGAGCTCGATCTGAGCCTCGAGCACGGCGATCCAGAGCTCACGCTCGAGGACGACCTTGTTCTCCGGTGACCACAGCCGAGCCATGTCGTCGCTGGCATAGCGGGCGGCGAGGACGTTGGGCACACGGGTCGAGGGCATCGCTCTCCAAGCTGAAGTGATAGGTCGTGCGGCTCATCCTCGGACCTATTCGCCCTCAAAGGGTAAAGCACGGCACTGGATGAGCCGTAGAGAGGAGGACTTCGGCACCGATGCCTCGAAGGGCGCCATCACGATGACCTCAACGTCCGTCCCGGACCACCACACCGTCGATGGATCGGCATGCACCCGCCACCAGTTCGATCGCGCCGTGGACCGCTGTCGTACCTGCCGCAACCCGTACTGCTCCGAATGCCTTCTGTATGCGTTCGGGAAGTCCCAGCCGCCGTTCTGCATGAAGTGCGCCATCGTCGCCGCCGGGGTGCGGACCAGAGGGACGAGGACCCCCAAGGTGTCGTGGCGAGAGCTTCGCAAACGCGAGAAGGAAGCCAGAGAATCCTCGCAGCGGGCCACCACGTCACCTCCGCCGTCCGCGGAGATCGACTGGTCGGTGCCCGACAGTGCTGACGGGGCCGGAAACACGCTCCGGCCCGACGAGTCACTCTCGTGGCTCGAAGTGCAGGACTCGTCGGACCAACCCGGCGAGATCACCCGGTTCTAGAGAAGTCGCCCGGCCGACCGGGGTCGATCCCGGTCGACGACACGGGGCCGTGCGGCAACGGTTCACCGCCGGGGATCAGAGCGGATGGGCGCCGCCCTAGACTCGCCCCCGTTGTGGCCACGACCCTGAAAGCCGAACCCGGGCCCCGCGCCAGGCTCCTCCCGCCCGCGGGACCGAGACCATGAAGGCCGTCATCCTCGCCGGCGGGCTGGGCACGAGGCTCCGCGAAGAGACCGAGTTCCGGCCCAAGCCGATGGTCGAGATCGGCGGGCACCCCATCCTGTGGCACCTCATGAAGCTCCTCGGCCACGGTGGGCTCGACGAGTTCGTGATCTGCACGGGCTATCGCGGTGAGGTGATCAAGGACTACTTCCTCAACTACGAGGCCCAGAACCAGGACTTCACCGTGCACCTGGGCTCGAAGCGCGAGATCACCTATCACGGGGCTCACGACGAGAGCGACTGGACCGTGACCGTCGTCGACACCGGTCAGGCCACCCAGACCGGAGGGCGGGTCAAGCGCATCGAACACTTCGCCGCCACAGACCGTTGCCTCGTCACCTACGGCGACGGCCTCGCCGACATCGACGTGCCCGCCCTCCTCGCCTTCCACGAAGCGCACGGTCGCTTGGCCACGGTGACCACCGTGCGGCCCCTCACCCGCTTCGGTGTCATGGACATCGCCGAGGACGGTCAGGTGGAGCGGTTCCGCGAGAAGCCCCAGAGCGACGGCTACGTGAACGCCGGCTTCTTCGTGTTCGAACCGGAGGTCTTCGGCTACCTCGACCCGGACTGCGTGCTCGAACAGGAACCACTGGCCCGGCTGGCCGCCGACGGCGAACTGAGGGCCTTCCGGCACGACGGATTCTGGCAGCCGATGGACACCTATCGCGAATTCCAGATGCTCAACGAGCTGTGGACCACCGGCCAGGCTCCGTGGAAGGTGTGGCCATGACCAACGAGCAGTCCTGGGCCGGACGCCGGGTCTTCGTCACCGGCGCCACCGGCATGGTCGGATCATGGCTGTGCCGACGCCTCGTCGACCTCGACGCCGACGTCTGCGCCCTCGTCCTCGACGACGACCCGCAGTCCGAACTGCACCGCAGCGGCACCATCCGAAGCGTCACCGTCGTCAACGGTGACCTCGCCGACGAGCGGTGCATCGACCGGGCCATCGGCACCTTCGACGCCGACACCGTGGTGCACCTGGGCGCCCAGACGATCGTGGGCGCCGCCCGGCGCTCTCCGGCCGAGACGTTCGTGACCAACGTGGCCGGCACCTGGAACGTGCTCGAGGCTTGTCGCCGCCACGCCGACCGGGTCGAGCGGGTCGTCGTCGCCTCCAGCGACAAGGCCTACGGCACCAGCTCCGACCTCCCGTACCGCGAGGACATGCCCCTCGACGGCATCGCCCCGTACGAGGCGTCGAAGAGCTGCGCCGACCTGGTGAGTCGCTCCTACGCGCTCACCTACGGCCTACCCGTCGCCATCGCCCGCTGCGGCAACATCTTCGGGGGTGGCGACCTGAACTGGAGCCGCATCGTTCCGGGCACGCTGCGCTCACTCCTCAGGGACGAGCGCCCCGTGCTGCGCAGCGACGGCACCTTCGTCCGTGACTACCTCCACGTCGACGACGTCGTCGACGCCTACCTGACCCTCGCCGACGCCGTCAGCGATCCCGCGCAGCACGGACAGGCCTACAACTTCAGCGACGAGACCCCGATGACCGTGACCGAGATCTACGAGGCGACCTGCACCGCCTTCGGCACCTCCGTCGAACCCGTCGTCCTCGGTGAGACCGTCGGGGAGATCCACGACCAGTACCTCGACGCCGCCAAGGCTCGCGACGTCCTCGGCTGGCGACCGACGACCGGGCTGACCCAGGGTCTCGAACGCACCGTCGACTGGTACCGGGCGTTCTTCGCGAGGGTGGGGTCGTGACCGAAGCATCCGACCGCCTGCGCAGCCAGATCGCCGCCCTGGTCCGCGAGTACCACGCCGAGGCGTTCCCCCCGGCGGCCTTCGAACCAGGGACGACACCGATCCCGGTGTCGGGCAAGGTGTTCGACGACGCCGACATGGTGTCGCTCACCGAAGCGGCGCTCGACTTCTGGCTGACCACCGGCCGCTTCGCCGAAGCGTTCGAGACCCGGTTCGCCGACTGGCTCGGCCTGCGCCACGCCATGCTCTGCAACTCGGGTTCGTCGGCCAACCTCCTCGCCCTGAGTGCCCTCACCTCCGAGAGCCTGGGCGAACGACGACTGCGCCCCGGCGACGAGGTCCTCACCACCGCGGTCGGGTTCCCCACCACGGTCAACCCGATCCTGCAGAACGGCCTCGTACCCGTCTTCGTCGATGTCGAGTTGGGCACCTACGACCCCGACCCGGAACGCCTCCGCGAGGCCATCGGGCCCCGCACCCGCGCCGTGATGATCGCCCACACCCTCGGCAACCCGTTCGATCTCGCGCGCGTCATGGCCATGGCGGCCGAGCACGACCTGTGGGTCGTCGAGGACAACTGCGACGCCCTGGGCTCACGGTTCGACGGCCAGCTCACCGGCACCTTCGGCGACCTGGCCACCGTCAGCTTCTACCCCGCCCACCACATCACCATGGGCGAGGGGGGCTGTGTGGTCACCGACCGCGGGCCCCTGAAGAAATTGGTCGAGTCGTTCCGCGACTGGGGTCGCGACTGCTGGTGCGAACCCGGTCTCGACAACACCTGCGGACGGCGGTTCGACTGGCAGCTCGGTGAGCTGCCCTCCGGCTACGACCACAAGTACGTGTACTCCCACATCGGGTACAACCTGAAGCTCACCGACATGCAAGCGGCGGTGGGGTTGTCCCAACTCGACAAGCTCGACGGGTTCGTGGCGGCGCGCAAGCACAACTGGGATTACCTGCGCCGGCGCCTCGCCCACCTCGAGGAGCTGCTGGTGCTCCCTGAAGCCACCCCGAACTCCGAGCCGAGCTGGTTCGGCTTCGCCATCACCGTACGAGACGGCGCGCCGGTGAGCCGGGGCGAGGTGCTGGCCCGACTCGAAGCCGCCAAGATCGGCACCCGACTGCTCTTCGGCTCCAACCTGCTGCGCCAGCCCGCGTACGCGAACATCCCCCACCGGGTCGTGGGGACCCTCGAGAACGCCGACACCATCAGCGAGCAGAGCTTCTGGATCGGGGTGTACCCGGGGCTCACCGAGCCGATGCTCGACTACGTGGCCGAGACCCTGGAAGCGGCTCTCGTCCCTGCCGGGACGACGTCGGTCGCGCTTCCTCGGCCGGCACGATGACACCGGGTCGCGTCGAAGCGACCGACATCAGCGGCCTGCGCCACCTCCCGGCCTTCCGGGCCGACGACGACCGCGGCCGGTTCGTGAAGGTGCACTCGCGGGCCGACGAGCCGACGTGGGACCCCGGGTGGGCCGAGACCTACTACTCCACGTCGAAGCGAGGCGTGATCAGGGGCATGCACCTCCAGCTCCCGCCCCACGATCATTACAAGTTGGTGCACTGCATGGCCGGTCGGGCCATCGACGTGATCCTCGATCTCCGGTCGGGCTCTCCCACGTTCGGTCGCCACACCACCGTCGAACTCGGCGCCGAAACTCCTGAGGTGGTCGTGGTCCCCCCGGGTTGCGCCCACGGCTTCCAAGCGGTCGACGACAACACGGTGATGCTGTACCTCGTCAGCTCGGTGCACGCCCCGACGGCCGACACCGGGATCGTCTGGGACTCGTTCGGCTGTCGCTGGCCGTTGCCACCGAGCGCCGTGTCGACACGCGACGAGGGTCTCCCGACCCTGGCCGAGTTCACCGCCGCCGGACACTCCGGGTGGCGGGAATGACCGTGCCTCGCCGCGCGCTGGTCACCGGCGCCACCGGCTTCGTGGCCGGACACCTCGCGCGCCGCCTCGTCGCCGACGGCTGGGACGTCCTCGGCCTCGTGCGCGATCCTCGGGCCGAGTCGCCCTTCCCGACCGAAGCCTGGCCGGCAGAGGGACAGGAAGCCGTGCAGCTCTTCACCCAGGTCCGCCCCGACGTGTGCTTTCACCTGGCCACCCGGTTCCAGCCCCGGCACCAGCCCGAGGACGTCACCGCCCTGGTCGACGGCAATGTGACCCTGGCCGCCCTGGTGGGTGAGGGAGCCGCCGCGATGCCGGGCTGTCGGGTCGTGTACACGAGCAGCTACTGGCAGCACTACGAAGGAGCGACCTACGCCCCCACGAGCCTGTACGCGGCCATGAAGCAGGCCGGACTCGACGTGCTGCGCTACTACGCCGACTGCGCCGACGTCCCGGTCACCGCCCTCACGTTGTTCAGCAGCTACGGCCCTGGTGAGGCGAAGTCCAGGATCACCTCGCTCCTGGCGCGGGCCGCGCTCGAGCAGGAGCCCGTCGATCTCTCGCCGGGGGAACAGCTCCTCGACCTGGTGTACGTGGACGACATCGTCGATGCCCTGCTGGTGGCCGCGGCCGGGGACGGGGAGGACCGACGACCGGGCGGCGGACTGTCGACGGCCACGGTCCGATCGGGGGACCCGGTCAGCCTGCGCCAACTGGCCGACGAGATCGGTGCGGTCGTAGGCCGCCCGGTACCGGCGACGTTCGGGGCCCTGCCCTACCGGCCTCGCGAGATGTTCTCCGAATGGGCCAGCGCACCCGACTTGGAGGGCTGGGCGCCGACGACTTCTCGGGCCGACGGCCTGGCCCGACTGACCGAGGCCATCGCCCACAACTGAGCGACGAGCGGATCAGGTCGGGCGGCGACGCTGCACCAGCGGCGAGTACTTCACGATGCAGACGACGGCCCGCACGCCATCGCGCCAACCGATCTTCTTGCCCTCGTCGTACGTACGACCGGAGTAGGAGATGCCAACCTCGTAGATGCGCCACTTCCCCGCCGCCACCTTGGCGGTGAGCTCGGGCTCGATGCCGAACCGGTCCTCCTGGAGCACGAAGGAGTCGAGCACCTCGCGGCGGAAGACCTTGTAGCAGGTCTCCATGTCGGTGAGGTTGAGATCGGTGAAGGCGTTGGACATCACCGTCAGGAAACGATTCCCGACCGTGTGCCAGAAATAGAGGACCCGGTGGGCTCCGCCGCCGACGAACCTCGACCCGAACACGACGTCGGCCCGACCGTCGAGGATCGGGGCCAGCAGCGCGCCGTAGTCGGATGGGTCGTACTCGAGATCGGCATCCTGGACGATGACGATCGGGCCCTCGGCTTCGGCGAAGCCGCGACGCAGCGCCGCCCCCTTCCCCTGGTTCCGGGGCTGCAAGAGCACCCGGACCCGGCCGTCCGAAACCTCGAGACGACCGAGGATGTCACGCGTGCCGTCGGTCGATCCGTCGTCGACGATGATGAGCTCCAGGGTGTACGGGCTCGCGAGAACGGCGGCGACACAGTCGGCCACCGTGTCGGCCTCGTTGAAGCAGGGCATCACGATGCTCAGGCACGGCATGACGGCCGTACTGGTCGGATCCGATGGCACGATGGCGATGTCAGCTCCCTCGACTCGAAGAGGCGACTGTACCGACCCCACTCGTCGATCGGTGGAGCGCCCTCACCTGACTGCGGGGGCTCCGGGCTCCTCGGCCTCCGAGACGTCGGGCTGGTCGATTCTCGTTCGTCCTCGGACCCGATCCCACGACGCCACCAGCGCAACCGCGACGAGCACGCAGATCGGACCTTCCGCGGTGGCCCGAAAGCGCGTCGCGGCATAGAAGACCACCACTGTGACCAGAACGCAGGCGATGGGTGCCAAGAGCGGGATCACCAGCACCCGGCGACGGCGCAGCACCACCGCCCCCGCCACGGCCCCGACCAAGGCGAACGGAAGCAGGTACATCCCCGCCGTGGCCACCGGTCGCGACGCCTCACGCCAGAAGACGTCGAGGTCACGCTGCTGCTCGGGCCGATAGACCCCGATGATGCGACCGACCCGGGCGACGACGACCGCCGGCAACCGGTCGAGATTGTCGCGAGCGAACTGGATACCGGCGTCGCGCATCACTGCGTCGGCGCGCGGGTCGTAGCCGCTCAGGCCGGCCGTCGCGAGCACGTCGGCACCGCAGTTGAAGTCCCAGTGGCCGATGATCGCACCCTGGAACACCGGCTCGCAGTAGGACACGGCCAGGGTGCCCCCCAGGTTCCGTGAGATCAGCACGGGGTCGTCGAAGCGAAGATCGTTGTACACGAGCCACGGCGCGAGGACGCCGAGGACGACACCACCGGCCACCGCCAACCAGGCGGCGCGCCACGCCCACGCCCGCTCGCGGGCGAGGAGCACGAGGGGCACGACGAGAAAGAGCGAGAGCAGGAGGAGCTCAGGCCGTACGAGGGTGCCGCACCCCACCGCCACCGCCAGCGCCACCAGCCGCCAGGGCGTCCGCCTCTCCCAGAAACGGTAGGCCAGCAGGGCGACGACCAGCACCGCCAGCACGACCGCGGTCTCCGACATCAAGAAGCCGTCGTAGCGCCACACATTGGGGTACAGCGCCACCAGCGTGGCCGCCACGATACCGACCCGATCGCCACCGACGCGGCGCCCCACGTAGGCCGCGACCGCAACCGCGATCACGCCGAGCAGCGCGTTGGCGAACAGGTGCCAACCGACGGAACGGGCCCCGACGAGCGACCATCCCGCCAGGTACAACATGTAGAGCGGGGGGTGATCGGCCGCTTCGATGGTGAGCCCGTCCGTGGCACCGAACGGATGGATGAAGCCCCGCCCGTCGACGAGCAGGTTGGCGCCCTCGTGGTAGTAGAAGGCGTCGCCCCCGACCTCGACGTCGCGACGCTCGAACCAGATGTAGAGAAACCTGACGATCGTCGCCGCCACCAGTACCACCCCGAGGGCGGGCAGGAACCAGCGGGCCGCCCGGGGAGGGGGATCGGTCATCCGGTGGCGATGTCGTGACGATGGTGACGCCCCGGCCAGCCGACGAGAGCCACCGCCGCGTAGGCCCGCTCGCGCGCCTCGTCGATGGTGGCGGCCTGCCCGGTGACCGTCAGCACCCGGCCTCCGGCGGTGACGAGCGATTCCTCGGGTCCAGCCGCCACCCCGGCACAAAAGACCGTGACCCCATCCATCGCGCCGGCGGCGGCGAGGCCGTCGATGCGGTCGCCGGTGCGCACGTCGCGGGGATAGCCCTCGGCCGCGCAGACCACGGTGACCGCCGCTCCGTCGTCGAACGTCGGGGGCTCGTCGATGTGGCCCCGCGCCGCCGCCGCCAGCAGCGCACCCAGATCACTGGTGAGACGGGGGAGCACCACCTGGGTCTCGGGGTCGCCGAAGCGGACGTTGTACTCGAGCACCTTCGGCCCGTCCGGCGTGAGCATAAGCCCAGCGTAGAGCACCCCGCGATAGTCGATGCCCCTCCTCCGCAGGGCGGCGAGCGTCGGCTCGACGGCGTCGCGCATGACCGTGTCGACCACATCAGGTCCGGCGCCCGGCACCGGTGAGTACGCCCCCATGCCCCCGGTGTTCGGACCGGAATCGCCGTCGCCCAGGCGCTTGTAGTCCTGGGCCGGGGCGAGGGCCACGGCCCGGTGCCCGTCGCAAATGGCCAGGATCGACAACTCCGGGCCGGTGAGGCCCTCCTCGATCACCACCGTGCGGCCGGCGTCACCGAACGCTTCGCCCGAGAGGTAGTCGGCGACCGCCACGCGGGCTTCGGCGAGGGAATCGGTGACGACCACGCCCTTCCCGGCGGCCAGTCCGTCGGTCTTCACCACATAAGGAACAGACATGGTGTCGAGGAAGGCGAAAGCGGAAGCCGTATCGGTGAACGTGCCGTGGGCGGCGGTGGGCACACCGGCCTCGACCAGCACATCCTTCATCCACGCCTTCGAACCCTCGAGCCGAGCACCGTCGGCTCCCGGGCCGAACACCAGCCGTCCCGTCGCCCTCAGCCGATCGGCCAGACCGTCGACCAGCGGCGCCTCGGGTCCGATCACGAAGAGGTCGGCGGCGATCTCCTCGGGAGGCGTGGACACGGAGCCGGGAATACCGGGATTCCCAGGGGTCACCACGACCTCGTGGTGACGGCCGAGCACCGCAGCCAGCGCGTGCTCGCGACCGCCCGAACCGACGACGCACACCTTCATGGCTGCTGGAGAGTGGGCTGGAGACACATCGTGACGGTGACGCCCACGGTCATGCGTCGAAGTGCAAGAACTGGTCGCGACCCGGACCGACGCCCACCAACGAGATGGGGACACCGACCTGCTCCTGGAGGAAGGCCATGTACGCCAGCGCCTCCGGGGGGAGCTGGTCACGCCGAGTGATCTTGGTGAGGTCGGTGCGCCAGCCGGGGAACTCCGCATAGACCGGCTTGACCTTGTGCAACACCGACTGGTGGTAGGGCAGGTGCTCGTGCCGCTCCCCATCGACGTCGTAGGCCACACAGACCTTCACGGTGTCGAGCGTGTCGAGCACGTCGAGCTTGGTGACGGCCAGCTCGGACAGCGAGTTGAGGCGAACGGCGTGGCGCAACATGACGGCGTCGAACCAGCCGGTGCGGCGGCGGCGACCGGTGTTGGTGCCGTACTCGTGGCCACGGTCGACGAGGAGCTCGCCGATCTCGTCGTCGAGCTCGGTCGGGAACGGTCCTGCCCCCACCCGGGTGACGTAGGCCTTGGCGATGCCGATCACCCGGTCGATGTGGCGCGGCCCGACGCCCGCTCCGGTGCAGGCACCACCGGCGACGGGGTTGGACGAGGTGACGAACGGGTAGGTGCCGTGATCGAGGTCGAGAAAGGTGGCCTGGGCGCCCTCGAGCAGGACGTGCTGACCGGCTTCGAGCGATTCGTGGACCAGGTTCACCGTGTCGGCGATCATCGGCGCCAGGCGAGGAGCGCAGTCTCCGAGGTACACGTCGGCGATGTCGTCGGCCGACAAGGGAAGCTGGTTGAAGACCTTCGCCAGGATGGCGTTCTTCTCCTTCAGTACCGCGTCGAGCTTCTCGCGGAAGATCTTCGGGTCGAGCAGGTCTTGCACCCGAAGGCCGACACGGGTGGCCTTGTCGGCGTAGGCCGGGCCGATCCCGCGCTTGGTCGTGCCGACCTTGTTCTTGCCCAGCCGGCGTTCGGTGAGCTTGTCGAGCTCCTGGTGGTACGGGAGGATCAAGTGGGCGTTCCCGCTGATCCGCAGCCGACTGGTGTCGACACCCTTGGCTTCGAGCACGTCGAGCTCGGCGAGCAGCACCCGGGGATCGATCACGACGCCGTTGCCGATCACCGGCACGATGTGGTCGTAGAGCACGCCGCTCGGCACGAGCTGGAGGGCGAAGCTCTCACCGTCGACGACGATGGTGTGCCCGGCGTTGTGCCCACCCTGGTAGCGAACGACCAGGTGCATCTCCTTGGCCACCAGGTCGGTGAACTTGCCTTTCCCCTCGTCACCCCACTGGGTTCCGACGACGACGGTGGCTGGCACGGGGAACTCCTCCACGGGCGCCGACAGGCCCTCTCGACGTGTGGTCACGTCCGGCCGCCTGACGCAACGAACAGATAACCTTATCCGGCACGAACCCAGGCGTCCGATCCGTCATGCCGCATCCGTGGCCCGATCAGACGAGCAGACACCCCAGGCGTGCGACGAAAGGACTCGACATGGATCTCGACCGCACAGACCACCCGAGCATCGGGATCCTCATCGTGGCCTACAACACCGCCACCACCCTGGCCGGGGTCCTCGACCGAATCCCTTCGGACATCGCCGGGCTGTCGGCGGTGCTGGTGAGCGACAACCACTCCGAGGACGACACCTATGAGGTAGGTGTGGCCTACTCGAACCGGTACCCCGAGATGCCCATCACCGTGGTGCGCCAATCACGAAACCTCGGCTATGGCGGCAACCAGAAGGTGGGCTACCGCTGGGCCATCGACCTGGGCCTCGACATCGTGGTCATGGTCCACGGTGACGGGCAGTACGCACCGGAGCTGCTGCCGGCGATGGTGGCCCCGTTGCTCGCCGACGACGCCGACGTGGTGATGGGCTCTCGCATGCTCACCGCCGGTGGCGCCCGGTCCGGAGGCATGCCGCTCTACAAGTTCGTCGGGAATCGCATCCTGACCCGCTACCAGAACGCGATCAGCGGCCTCGACCTGTCGGAATGGCACTCCGGGTATCGAGCGTTCTCGGTCAAGGCCCTCGCCCGCGTCCCGTTCGAACGCAACAGCGACCTGTACGACTTCGACACCGAGGTGCTCCTGCAGCTCGCGGCCAGCGGCGCCCGCATCACCGAGATCCCCATCCCCACCTACTACGGCGACGAGATCTGCTACGTGAACGGCATGGGCTATGCCCGTGACGTGGCCCTCGACGTCACCCGGGCGCGTCTGGCCCGCATCGGCTTCGGAACGCCCGATCCGGGCACCGTCGAGGAGCACTACGAGTGGCGACCGGTGCCCGATTCCAGCCACTTCCACCTCACCGAGCTGGTCACCCGACGCGCCCCGAGCCGCATCCTCGATCTCGGCTGCGGTGACGGCCAGCTCGCCGAGCTGGCGGCGCGACGCGAGCACGACGTCACCGCCATCGACACCCATCCGCCGGCCGTCGGCGAGCACGACGGCGTCCACTACCTCGTCGCCGACCTCGACGGGGGGCTGCCCAAGGAGCTCCGCGACGGCCAACTGTTCGACACCGTGGTCGCCGCCAACGTGCTCGAGCATGTCCGCCGCCCCGACAACCTGCTCACCGAGCTGGCCGACGTCACCACCCCCGACGTCGAGCTCATCGTCTGCATCCCCAACTTCGCCCACTGGTACCCGCGGGTCCGCGTGGCCAGCGGCCACTTCGACTACGACCGGCGAGGGATCCTCGACAGCCAGCACGTGCGCTTCTTCACCCGTCGCAGTCTGCTGAAGATGGCGGCCCGATCGGGCTGGCGTTGCGAGACGGTCGTGCCGGTCGGGCTCCCTTTCGAGGTCGTCGAACGTGGCGGTCGCCCCGGTCTGGCCGGGCGCCTGCAGCGATCGGTGGGCCGTGTCGACCGGTGGTTGAGTCAGAAATGGCCGAACCTCTTCGCCTTCCAGTTCGTCGCCGTGTTCAGCCGTTGGGAGGCAGGCGAGCCGACAGCGACGCACACAGCGGCGCAGGTCCCGGACCTGCGGTCCAACCCGGGCCTGGACTGAGACCCTCGGTGGCCACGTAGAACAGCGACAGCGGCTCGCCTGACCCGGTCCGCACGATGAGTTGAGTCGTCGCCGGATCGGCAATCACATCGACCGAATCGATGTCACCCCCGCCGACGGGGTCGGACCGTACGACAGCCGCATCGTTGCCCGTGAGACCCTCGTACACGAAGGCAACCTGTACCTCGCCCACCGGCTCGGCGACCAACCGCCAACCATCACCCTCGGCCACGACCACCGGCCGCTCGCCGAGGTCAGCCCTGATGGGTTCGTCGGGGGTCAGGACCAACCGACGGCCCCCGTTGGCCTCCCACTCGACGGCGTACCACCGCAATCCGTCGGCCCGGTACAGCCCGACACAGTCGCCGACGATCGCCACGGTCCCATCGTCCGGGGCGGGGAGATCGCCGGTGACCGCTACCACCGACCCCGGGGCACCGTCCGTGAGCCGACCGTCGATCCGGTACTGCACCTCCAAGAAGGAGAGGCGGTCGCGCTCGGACGCGAGCACGTAGAGATAGCGGGCCTGCACCGCCAGCGCCACCTGGCCGAAGGCGCCCAGCGCGGCCACGGCGGCGAGGAACGGGACGACCACGCGGCGCCACGGCACCGATGTCGAGTCGGCCCAGCGCACGAGCACCCAGAGCCCTGGGGCGGCGGCCACGACGAGGGCAGGGACGAGATCGACGAGATAGCGATGGGCGACGAACCCGATGGTGAATGTGCCGGCGGTGGCCAACACCACCGCCGCCGAGAGAACCCGCCAGCCCTGGGTGCGATCGTGGCGCACGATCCACCAGATCCCGATCAACGCCAGCAGGCAGGCCACAGGCGCGGCGAGCCAGATGGAGCTCGACCGGTCGATGGTGTCGAACGTGGCTCCCCCCAGCACCGTGGCCCGGCCATTCCACCCGACGAACGGGAAGAGACGCTGCCCGTCCATGCTGAGCGAGAAGGGGGAGAGGTAGTGCCACAGCGTCGTCGGGGCGAAGGAGACGCCGAACAGGTTCCCGCCGTTGGCGGCCAGAGCGGCCTGGCGGGCGGCGTCGACCGCGCTGTAGCGCTGGGAGGCGAAGGGGACCGTGGCGAGCTGACCGAAACGAAGGAAGTTGACGAGCACATAGGACGCGACCACCACGGCCCCGGCCCCGATGGCGGGAAGGGCCACACGCCACTGCCGGCGGACCAGGAGCACGACAACGAACAGACCCAACGCGATGAGTGGCGCAAGCCCCGAGGTCGGTCGACACGACAGGGCGAAGACCGCCGCCGCGGCCACAGCCACCAAGCGTCGGGGCGTCGGGGCATCCCACCACCCGAGGAGCAGATCGAGTCCGACGAGCGCCGCGGCCGCACCCCAGAGCTCGGCCTCGTGGTACACGGCTCCCCGCGACGCGAGGAAGAGCACCGGGGTGGCGAGGGCCGTGCCTGCGGCGAACACCCCGACGACGGCCGGTCGTTCACGGTCGGGGCCGGCCACCCGTCGGGAGCGCGACACCAAACGGCCCGCGGCGGTGCCGAGCACGGCGAGCGCCACGAGCATGCTGAGGACCGTGAGCCGACCATCAGCGGCACTGGTCACCGCGGCGATGGGAAGACGGAGTACCGCCGGACCGAGCCCGAAGTAGAGATACGTGCGCCCGTCGATGTCGAAGCCCTCGATGAGCGCCACGTCGGCGGGCACGTCGAGCCGCCCCGAGAGCAGAGCGTGGGCCTGGGCGTCGTAGAAGTCGGCGGTGAACGGGCCCGCGTCGAACAGGCGCCAGGGCTGGCCCGATGTCGCCAACAACCAGAACAACCCGACGGCGACAGCCGTCCCGAACCAGGCCGCCCGGCGCTCGCGGGCGGACCAGACGGCGCGACCCGAGACACGGCCTGCGGGTTCGGCCACGCCCACGGCATCGTCCACGGTCCGGACGCTAGTGCTCGCCCGCCACGGGATCGGGAGGCGGAGCCAGAGGCCACAGGATGGTGCCTGGATCCGTGGGCTCACCGGCGAGGAGGGCGAGGAGCTGCGGTGTCAACCAGTCGAGGAGGCCCCGCGCCCCGTCCACGGACCAGTGGATGCCGTCGGGTCGTTCCCCCAGGTCGATCTCCCCGTTGGGACGGGCGGCCATGTGACCGGCGAGGTCGAACACCACCACCCCGGGACGGGTGGCGGCCACCTCGACGAGGATCTGGTTGAGTCGGCGCATCCGGGCCGGATCCTCCTCCGGGAACGGGCCCAACAGCTGCTTGATGATGCCGCTGCGGACCTGCGGGTGGGTCAAGAGCACGACCTTGGCTCCCTGACTGGCGAGGGCGTCGACGGTGAGGGTCAGCTCCCGACGGAAGAATTGGTCGTAGAGCGGGTCGCCGAAGGAACGCCATTGGTCGTCGCCCACGAGGAAGCGGTCCGCCACGTCCCACATGCCGGTCATGAGCAGCACCATGTGCGGCCGCACCTCCTTCAGACGGCCGAGCCAGCCGAAGTCGTTGCACGCCACGCCAGTCGCGCGCACGGTGTCCTCGAAGCGGATCATTCCCCCCCGGCCCACCCCACAGCCGAACCGTCCGCCGTTGTGTACGTCGACGATGCCATCGGCCGCGGTGATCACAGCCATGGGCGCGGCGAGGCTGAACGCGGCCGAGTCGCCGGTGAAGAAGATCCGCGGACGTTCGCCAGCCCGAAGGGCTGGGGGATCGACCAGCGGTGGTGGTGGCGGGATCTCGTACACGGAGAGGTCGACCGGCGGTGGGATGGGCACCGGCACGTCCAGCGCCTCGGCGGCGACGAAGTCAGGGATCTGGGGTGCGGCGACCTGCTCCAGGGAGATGAGCTGGCCCGTGGGGAGGTCGGCAGTGACGCGAACGATCCCGAGCAGCATGAGGGTGACGGCGAGCGGCACGATGACGAAGGGGCGCCAGCCGGTGATCCGCCGGCCCTTGCGCACCGGTTGCTCGATGAGCCGGTAGGAGATCTCGGCGGCGGCGAGGGTCACGGCCATGCGCAGCAGGAACAGTGGCCATTCGCTCAGACCGGTGCGGGCCGGGGTGAGCCACAGGAAGATCGGCCAGTGGTAGAGGTAGGCGCCGTAGGAGATGCGTCCCAACCAACGCAGGGTGGGGTTCGAGAAGGCGGTCTTGAGCGGACCGGGTTCGACGACGCCCACGATGACGGTGGCGGTGAGTAGCGCGTAGAGCGGGAGGCCACCTCGATAGAGCCACAGGTCGGTCTGGCGGGCCGCGTACCAGGCCCACCCGCACAGCGCCAGGGCCGCCACCGATGCCAGCGCGATCACCGACCGGGCGGGACGGCTCTTCAACCAGCGGCGAACGCCAGGGTGGGCGACAGCGAGGGCCAGGAGCGAACCGATGAGCAGCTCGGAGGCCCGGGTGAACGTGTTGTAGTAAGCGGCGTCGATGCTGCGGCCCGATACCACGAACGAGTACCAGATCGACGCCGCGGTGGCCACCACGAGAGCACCGGCCAACAACCGTCGCGACCCGCGTCCGAGCGCCAACAGGCCTGCGGCCACGAGTGGGAACAGCAGATAGAACTGCTCCTCGATGGCCAGCGACCAGAAGTGCAGCACCGGCGACGGAGCCTGGAACAGCTCGGCGTAGGAGGCCCCGTCGGCGATGAACCGCCAGTTGGCCACGTAGAGCAACGAAGCCACCATGTCGCCGCGAAGGTTCACCAGCTGGCCCGGGGTGGCGATCGTCGCCGCGAAGACCAGCACACCGGCCAGGCAGACCATCGCCGCGGGCATCAGCCGTCGGAACCGGCGACCCCAGAAGCGCTCGAGGTCGATCGACCCGCCCTTGCGGTGCTCGGCGATCAGGAGGGTGGTGATGAGAAAGCCCGACAGGGTGAAGAACGTCGAGACGCCGAGAAACCCTCCCCCGGCCCAGCTGAACCCACCGTGGAACACGAGCACAGCCATGACGGCGAGGCCGCGGAGACCTTCGAGGCCGGGCTGGAACCCGAACTCGCGCTGGTCGTCGGCCGGCGCTCCGCTCGATGCGGCCGGGCCAGGCGCCGGGGGGTCGATGCCGAGCTCGGGGAGTGTGACCGCTGGCACCACAGCGACGAGCGTACCGCCCCGAACCTGGCCATCAGGTTCGTCGGGGGGCCCGAGGACCAGAGGTCAACGGGGCAACCTCGGGCGGCCCGGGAAGACTGGTAAGTTCCATGCTGCCTATTGGCAGGTCAACTCACAGATGCCCACGCCACCTCCCCGACGCCATCCGCTGTCAGCCGGCCTGGTGGGACTGTTGGGTGCCGCCCTGTTCGCATTGCTCGGCCTGGTGTGGGCGTGGTCGTCACCACTCATGGGCGCACCGGACGAGCCCGCCCAGACCGTGAAGGCCGTGGCCGTGGCCCGGGGCGAGTGGCGTGGCGATGACACGCAGCGCACGGCCGAGGCGGGGATGCGCACGGACTGGGTCGACACGACCGTGACGGTGCCCAAGGGCTATGCCGACCTGCACGACCTCAACGCCTGCTACCTGTTCCAGCCCGACAAGCCCTCGGGGTGCGCCCCTCAGCCCGTCGATGACGAGAGCCTCGTCGACGCCACCACCTACGTCGGCACCTACCCGCCGACCTACTACGTGCTGGTGGGCTGGCCCTCCCGGTTCCTCCCCGCACCGCAGGGCCTCTGGGCGATGCGTCTGGCCAGCGTGGTGGCCTCGGCCGCCATGGTCGGCATCGCCGTGGCCGCGTGTCGGCGGATGGGGCGCTCCGGCGTCCTCGGCGCTGGGGTGCTGGTGGCGCTGACCCCGGTGACCGTGCACCTCGCGTCGGTCATCAACCCGAACGGGTTCGAGATCACCGCAGCAATCGCCGTGTGGGCGACTGCGTTCGTGGTCGTGACCGGGCCGCGCGCCGCCCGCGCCCACCCGCGGTCCCCCTCAGGACCGACCGCCGCCGACCTGGCGCGACTGGCCGTGCCCTTCGTCCTGCTCGCAGGCACCCGGGCTCTGTCCCCGGCCATCGCCGTCGGCATCCTCGCCACGGTGGCCCTTGCCGGCCTTGGCCGCGACACCCTCGGGGCCCTCGCTCGGCGGACCGATGCCCGCATCACCGCAGCGGTCATGGCCATCGGAGCGATCGCCGGCGGCGTTTGGGTGCTGTGGTCGAAGGTCTACGACAGCGTGGCCGGGGCACCGACCGTCGGGCTCACCCTCGGTTCGGCCCTGCGGGAGTCGACGAGCCGGCTGCCGCGTCGGCTCCACGAGATGGTCGGGTACTTCGCCTGGCTGGAAGTCCCGCCGCCCCGCTCGCTGGTGGTGCTGTGGACCATTCTCATCGCGGGGCTCGTCATCGGAGCGCTGGTTCTGGGCACGTGGCGCCAGCGCGGCGTGCTCATTGCGCTGGCCGCCTTCGCGCTCGCCTTCAACGTGGTGCCAGAGGCGTTGTCGGCGCCCCAGCAGGGGTTCATCGGCCAGGGGCGCTACGCCCTACCGGTAGCTGTGGGGGTGCCGATCCTGGCAGCGTGGATCGTGACCGCCCGCGCCCGCCCCGGGCAACTGTGGTGGCGCCGGGTGGCGATCGCCCTCGCGGTGGCCTGGGCGCTCGGTCAGTCGCTCGGCCTGGCCGCCCTCCTGCGTCGCCACGTCGTGGGCAACGCCAACGACCTGTTCGCGTTCATCGGCGGAACCGGGTGGGAGCCACCGTTGCCGCCGGTTCTACTCTGGGTCTTCGGGGTCGTGACGGCACTCGCGTTCGCCACCTGGGTCGTGGTTGGTGCCCGAACCGCGGACCCGACGACCGCCGTTGCGATCACGTCGCCCCCCGACGACCTCGTCACGACGGAAGCCCCTCGTGGCTGAACCACGGATCGCCGTCATCATCCCCTGCTACGACGAGGCCGAGTCCCCGGGCCGCCCAGCGCGACCGCGACAGAAGCCGCCATGGTGACGACCTCGATCCCCATCCCTGACGAGTCGGCCGACTCAGCAGGTGCTCCCTCCCTCTCCCCGGCCGACCTCACCCCGCCGCCGACCGAGGGGCCCTCTCTGCTCCCGTCGACGCTGACTCGGATCCCCGCCCTGGACGGGCTCCGAGCCGTGGCCGTCGGTGTCGTCGTCGTCTACCACGTGGCCCCTGAGCTGATGCCCGCGGGCTTCCTCGGGGTGAGCCTCTTCTTCACCCTCTCCGGCTTCCTGATCACCCGCCTCCTGCTCGGTGAGCGGCTGACCACGGGGCGGCTGGCGCTCCGGCGGTTCTGGGGGCGCCGCTACCGCCGTCTCACCCCGGCCGCCCTGCTCACGCTCGGTGTGGTGACGGTGGTGTGGGTGACCACCGGGTGGATCACGCCGGCCATCGGTGGTGACGTCGTGGCGTCGCTGGCGCAGGTGGCGAACTGGCGCTTCCTGGTCACGGGGACGGCCTATGGGGCCACGACCGAGGCCTCTCCGGTGCTGCACTTCTGGTCGCTGGCCATCGAAGAGCAGTTCTACCTCGTCTACCCGGTGATCGTCTGGGCCGTCCTGCGGCGGACGAACCACCCGTTGAGAGCCCTCGGCGCGCTCCTCGCGGTACTCCTCACGGCGAGCGTCGCCTACACCGTGTCGGCGAGCGGCGAACCGCTCACCGTGTACTTCTCGACGTTCTCCCGGGCCGGTGAAGTACTCATCGGCGCCCTGCTGGCCGTGGTGACCTATCGCCTGAGCCGTCCCACCAGAGCCTGGATCCTCGGCGTGCTCGGGGCGCTGGCGCTGGCCGGCTTCATCGCGTTGAGCGCCACATCCCGTCTGACCGATCCCGTCTGGGCCAACGGGGGGCTCACCGCCGTCGGGCTCGTCTCCGCCGCGGCCGTGCTGGGCGCCACCCAACCTGGGTTCTTCGGCCGGGCGGTATCCGTACGTCCCCTGGTTCGCATCGGCGAGCTCAGCTACGGGATCTACCTGTTCCACTGGCCGATCCTGCTCGCTCTACGCACGACCGATCTCTCGCAGTGGTCCATCGCCGCGATCACGATCGCCGGCTCGTGGGGGCTGGCTGTGCTCTCCCTTCGGCTGCTCGAGAACCCGGTGCGTCTGGGCGCGTGGCATCGAATCCGACCGTTGGCGGTTGCGTTGCCGCTGACGCTGGTGATCGGTGGCGTTGCGATCTGGGGCAGCTCGCGATCCACGGCGCCGACCTTCGACTTCTCGGGTGAACGCGGCATCGAGGATCTCGGGGACTTCGCCCTCCCCGTCACCACGACGACCGCCGATCCCTCGACCGATCCGCCCGTCGCCCCGGTTCCCTCCGGTCCGCTGCCGGTCTCGGTGTTCGGCGACTCCACGGCGTGGCAGCTCCGGTTGGGCCTCCAAGGCACCGACCCTCGCATCGACGTGCGCCCAGGCTGGTCCAACCTCGGCTGCACGCTGACCCGCGGCGGACCCCTCAAAGGGAACAATCACAGCGACACGGGTTACACCCAGCCGACCGACCAGTGCGACTGGACGGAACGGTGGCCGGCCACCGTCTCCGCCGCGGGCACCGAGCTGGCCATCGTCTACGGCGGAGCCTGGGACGTCACGCCCCGCCAGAACGCGCTCCTCTGGAGCGGGTGGCGCACCGTCGAGGATCCGGTGGCGGCCGACCACCTGCGCGCCGAGATGGTGGCGCTGACCGATGCCCTGCACGCCGCCGGTGCCCGCCACGTGGTGTGGCTCACCCTCGCCCCAAACACGAACACCACGAGCGAACTCAATCGGCGAAGGGTGAACATCTTCAACCAGATCCTGTCGGAGGCGGCCGGCCAGCGGCCGGACGTGTTGAAGGTGATCGACATCGCCGGATGGTTCGCCACCCAATCGGAATCGCTGCGCCCCGACGGCGTTCACGTCACCGAGGAGACCGGGCGCGAGGTCGTGACCTCGTTCCTCGCCGATCAGCTCTTCGCAGCAGCGGGACGTACCCCCTCGGCGGGTGCACCCACCAGCCCGCCGAACTCCCCGTAGGCCGGGTCCGCATCAGGAGTCGAGCGTGCGGTCCTCCACCAGGCCGGCAGACCAGACAGCACCATGGCCGCCGGGAGGATCATCAGCGCAACTGCGGGGACGCCGAATCGCGGGTTGCCGAAGAACGGCCAGGCGGCGGTGGACAGCCCGATGATACTGAGGAGCACCACGATACGACGGGGGTCGCGCCGATCCCAGAGGATCGGAAGGCCGCACAGACCGAGAGCGATCACGGCGAACCAGGGCCCATCGGCCGCCCAGTCGACGAGGACGCTCGTCGAGTCGTCGAGCCAGAGGTCGGCACCGTAGGACTGCGAGGCCCAACGGAAGTCGTGGCCGTGTTGGAAGGTGGCGGCCGTCCGGAGCAGCACGAGCCTCGGCTGGGCGAGCGGATCCGAGGTCATCCAGTCGATCGCCCGCTCCTGCGTGACTCGTGCCCGAGTCACCTCGGCAATATCGGCGGGTCCATCCTGATCAGGGAGGTCGTCGAAGCAATAGCCCGGAATCGCGAACGTCCCGCCGGCTTCAGGATTGTTGCCGATGCACAGGTTGTCACCGGTGTTGGTCGAGAGGGTCAAACCGGCATCGACGACGGCGGCGTTACGGACCGCCCACGGCACCAGGACCACGGCTACCACCCCGACGACCATCGCGCTGAGCCCGATAGCGCGGCGACGGTCGACCGAAAGCGCGACCCCGACCACCAACGCCACGACCAGGAGGGCACCGACGGGCCGCACGAGCAGGGCCAGGCCCAGCGTCATCGCCGCGCCCGCGAGACGAAGCCAGGGAGCCGGCGCGGCTCCGAGTGGCTCCCACAGCGCCAGAACCAGGGCGAGAACGACGAGGAAGATGAAGAGCGGCTCGCCGAGAGTGAGCGACGAATAGCCGACGAGCGTAGGGAGGCAGGCGGCGAGAACCGCCACCACCGCCGCCACCCGCCAGCCAAAGAGGCGGACCGCGAGCAGCGCCAGCAATGCCACCGTCGCCGTCCCGAGCACCACGTTGAGCCCGGACGCCAGCGCCGGACGCGAGCCGTCGATCCCGAGTGCGGATGCGCCCCGGAACACCGCACCCAGCACGAGCGGATAGCCCGGTGGGAAGTACGCGGTCGGCGCCCCCGTGGGTCCCACGTACCCCTGTCCGGAAGCGAAGCGTTCCGCCAGGCCGAGGTAGAGCACAGGGTCGTTGGAGCCCTGAGGTTCCCGGGTCGCCCACCACGCCCACGCCACCCGTAGCAGGAATCCGACGACGATCGCCGCGCCGACCACCCAACCAGCCCGGCCGGGTCCCACCCCGTCGGCACGTGGCCGACTCACCTCGCCATCCGACCCTGCAACCCCACGTCGACCTCGCTTGCTCGATCCGAGGAGCCCATCGTGTCACGGCCGTTCCGCACACACCGCGACATGTACCTCAGGACGACATCACCACGGCACCAGGTTCGGTTGGCTCGCCACGGACGACGAGCAAGAGCTGAGGGCCGAGCCACTCACCAAGCGGTCGAGCGGACGCCCAGGTCCAGTGGATCCCGTCAGGCCGTTCAGCGAGGTCGAACTCGCCCTGAGGGCGCTGCGCCATCTTGGCGGCCAGGTCGACCACCCTCGTCCGGGGTCGCGTGGCGGCAACCTCCACCAGCAACTCGTTGAGTCGACGCATCCGCGCAGGGTCCGATTCCGGGAACGGACCCGCCAACTGCTCGGTGACACCGGTGCGGATGATCGGGTGGGTCAACAGCACCACCGTGGATCCCTGGCTCTGCAGCACATCCACAGCGTTGGTGATCTCGCGACGAAGGAACTGGTCGTACACGGGATCGCCGGGAGCGCGCCATCGATCATCACCCGCAAGCTGGCGGTCGGCGACATCCCAGGTGCCCGACATCAGAACTGCGACGTGCGGCCGAAGCTGCGCCATGGCGTCGATCCACTCGACGGGGTAGGCATCGCAGGCCTTGGCGAGCTCCTTCTCCTCCCCCACGTGTCGGTAGCTTCCACTGCGACCGAAACCGCAACCGAGCTGGCCGGCGTTCCAGACGAGTGCCTCGCCCGAGTTCTTCGACCACGTCGAGAGCCCACCACCGAGGGTGTACATCGCCGAGTCGCCGGCCAGGTAGATCCGGGGCTTCTCCCCCGGGCGGAGTGCGGGTGGGTCGGGCAGAGCCGGAGCGGGAGGAATCGCGTAGCCCGACAGGTCCGGGGCCACCGTGGTCGGGACCGTGGAGACGACAGCCTCGGCAGCCACGAAGTCGGGGATCTCCGGTTGCTCCACAAACGCGAACGAGACAAGATCGTCAGCGGACGGCGGGACGGCGACACGCACGATGCCGAACAGCAGGACGACCGTCGCGAGGGGCACGACGACGAACGGCTGCATACCGGTGATGCGCCGTCCCGACCGGATGGGCTCCTCGATCAGGTGGTACGAGGCCACCGCGGCCGCGAGGGTCACCGCCATCCGGAGGGCGAACAACGGCCACTCGGAGAGTCCGGTACGAAGCGAGGTGAGCCACAGGAAGATCGGCCAGTGATACAGGTACACGCCGTAGGAGATGCGTCCCAGCCAGCGCAGGGTGGGGTTGGAGAAGGCGGTCTTGAGCGGACCGGGTTCGACGACGCCCACGATGACGGTGGCGGTGAGTAGCGCGTAGAGCGGGAGGCCACCTCGATAGAGCCACAGGTCGGTCTGGCGGGCCGCGTACCAGACCCACCCGCACAGCGCCAGGGCCGCCACCGATGCCAGCGCGATCGCCGACTGGGCGGGACGGCTCTTCAACCAGTTGCGGACCGCGGGGTGGGCGATGGTCAGGGCCAGAAGAGAACCGATGAGCACCTCGGAGGCCCGGGTGAACGTGTTGTAGTAGGCGTCGTCGATGCTCCGCCCGGAAACAACGTACGAATACCCGACCGACGCCGCGGTGGCCGCCACGAGAGCTCCGGTGAAGACCCGTCGTGAACCCTTGCCGAGCGCCAACAGGCCCGCGGCCAGCAGAGGAAACAGCAGATAGAACTGCTCCTCGATGGCCAGCGACCAGAAGTGCAGGACCGGGGACGGGGCCACGAAGAGCTCCGCGTACGACGCCCCGTCGGCGATGAACCGCCAATTGGCCACGTAGAAGAGGGCGGCGGTCATGTCGCCGCGGAGGTTGACGAGCTGCGCGGGCGTCGCCACCGTTGCGGCGAACACGAGGACACCGGCCAAGCAGACGAACGAGGCCGGCATGAGCCGCCGGAAGCGTCGGGCCCAGAAGCGCTTCAGCCCGATGGTGCCATTTCGGGCCCGTTCCGAAAGCAACAGGGTCGTGATCAGGAAGCCCGAGAGCGTGAAGAACGTCGACACACCGAGGAAGCCGCCGGAGGCCCAGGAGAAGCCATTGTGGAAGACGAGCACGGCCAGCACGGCCAGACCCCGCATGCCCTCGAGGCCGGGTTGAAACGCGAAACCGTGCCCATCCCCCTCTGCCCGCGCTCCCGAATCCGGACGCGGGGCATCGATCCCGAGATCCGCGAGCTTCACCCCCGATGACACGCCGATGAGAATACCGGTAGAGACCTCGAAGTCAGGTCGGCACCAGCGTGCGGAGAGAGCGAACCCGCTGGTGAACCCAGCGATACCGGCCCACCCCGGTGCCCGAGGCGCCTCGGTGGGAGACCAGGCTCGAGGTGTCGGACACAGACCCGCTTGCCTCGCTCGGTGCGGTTTCGACCGCGAGAGGGTGGCGAGCGCCGGTCGAAGGCCGGGCCGGTGCGTTCGAGCCGGCCTGGGGACGGATCCGACCCCAGAGCGCAGACATGGCCACGGCCGCCAGCACGCAGAGTGCCCCCTCTGCGGCAACGCGGAAACGAGGGGTGGAGTAGATGAAGATCGCCGTGAAGAGGACGACCGCCAACGGAGCCAGGAGCGCGAACACCGGGACGTGTCGCCTCCGCAGGATCAGGGCGCCGATCGCGGCGGCGAACGCGATCGGCCAGAACGTGACGTGCGCCGCCCACGCAACGGCAACGGGGTGGCCATCGACCCCGGCATCGAGATCGACGGCGTTGGTCGGGCTCCAGAGGTTGACGATCCGGGCGAACCGGACGGCCACCACGACCGGGATGCGGTCGCGCTGCTCGGACATGTAGTCGAGCGTCTCCTCGAGGAGGACGTCCTCCACGGTGCCGTCCTGCTGCGCAGTGGTCACCCCTCGTCGGTCAAGGATGCGCACGCCGCACGCGTAGTCCCAGTAGCCCAACAACGGCCCGTAGTAGGTGGTGTCGCAGTTGGCGACGGTCAGCGTGCTCTCGAGCTGCCCCGAAAGCAGGACCGGCCGATCGAAGCGGGCGAGGTTGTGACCCACCCAGGGGGCCAAGGCGGCGATGCACACCGCGGCGGCCACCGTGATCCAGCTCAACCTCGTTCGCCACGACCTCTCCCTCCGCAGAAGGACCAACGGCACGACGAGGAAGAGCGAGAGCAACAACAACTCCGACCGCGCCAGCGCGCACAGCGCGAGTCCCAGCCCGACGAGGGCGATGCGTCCGGTGCCCGGGTGATCCCAGAACTGGAAGGCGAACAGCAGCGTCAGCACAACGACGAGACCGACCAGGGTCTCGGACAGCACCATGGCGTCGTAGCGCCAGGTGTTCGGGTAGACGGCGACGAGGACGGCGGCGATCAATCCCACCCTGGGCCCGGCCACCCGACGCCCCAACAGTCCGGTCACGGCGACGGCCGCGGCACCGACAAGACACGAAACCACCATGTGGCCGACGACGGATCGGACACCGAGGAACGAGAACAGACCGAGGTAGGCGGTGTAGAGCGGCGGGTGATCGGCCGCCGGGACCGAAAGCCCCTCGAACGAGAGATACGGATTGATGAAGCCCCGCCCGTCGGCCAGGAGGTTGGCGGCCACGTGGTAGAAGATCGGGTCTCCGCCGAGCTCGCGGTCTTTCCACACGAACCACACGTAGGCGAGCCGGAGGGCGAGACCGAAGGCGGTGATCACCGCCAGCCCGATGGCGAAGTCCCGCTGACCTCGCGGGGTCGGGTCGCGGTCTGCGCCATCGACCCGAGGGGCCACCCCGAGCGCCGAGGGTGCACCGTCGATCATGGAACACGAGTATGACCCACCACGTCCTCGACTCGGTCGTACCGACTCGTGAGCGCGGACGCCCCGTGCGGCCACGGCCGATCCGGCCCGAGTGATCCCAGCGGAGTCGATCCAGGAACCCCCCGCCTAGGCTCCGGGGCCGTGACCACGGAGTCGACACCGGACGCGCCGGCCAGTGACGCCGACGCCCCGCCGCGATGGGCATGGCTCGTCGCGCTCGCCATGGTGCCGTACCTGGTCGCCGCCGCGACCGCAGTATTCAGCACCTGGGCCCCGGCCAGCGACGAAGCCGTCTTCCTCGCCCGAGCGCTCGACGCCCCCACAGACCTCCCGCTCGTCGGTGTCCACAGCCGCTTCGGGTGGTACCACCCCGGCCCGGTCCTCCACTGGTGGTTCTCGGGGCCGTTGTGGGTGAGCGGCGGGGCGACGGTGGTCGCGCTCCTCGCCGCGATCGCCCTCAAAGCCTGCGCTGCTGCCGGCGCAGTCTGGTTGGCGGGACGCCAGGCTGGATTCGTGGGCGCCGCGCTGGCGACCGGGACCGCAACGCTGTTGATGTTCACCCAGCCCGATGGCCCCTTCGCCGTGTGGAACCCCACGATCGTCATCGTCGTCCTCTTCTGCTGTCTTGTGGCGTGCTGGGCTGTGGCCAATGGCGATGTCTGGGGCGTACCGGTCCTCGCCGCCGCCGGCTCGGTGTGTATCCAAGCCCACGTGGGCTATGCCCCGGTCGTACTCCTCGCCGCCGCCACCGCCGCGTTACCCGTTGCGTGGCGCACGCTGAGGAACCACCGGCGATCCCTCCGCCCCTCGCGATCCTCCATCACCGCGCTCGCTGCCGCCGCCGCGATCCTCGTGATCCTGTGGGCCCCCGTGATCTGGGACCAGGTCGGCGGTTCGGGGAACCTGGGCGCCGTCGGTTCCTTTCTGGCCGGGAACGACGATCCCCCGGTCGGGGCCGGATCCGCGCTCGGGCTCCTGGCGAGGGCCTATCTCCCGTCGGGGCCATGGGCCGGCGGCCCCGACCCGACGCTGGTCTGGGGCGACGCACTGGCCATGCCGGCGTGGTGGCTCGTGGTGCCAGCCACCGCCCTCGGCTGGAGCGCCTGGTCAGCACAACGGCGAGGCGACCGCGCCGCGCTCCGTCTCGCACTGATCGCAGGAGTCGCGGCCGCGGGGGCAACGCTGGCGCTGGCCGCTATCCGCGACACCCCCTTTCCGTATCTCTTCAGCTGGAGCCGGAGCGTCTCGGGGTTCATCTGGTTCACCGTCGCCCTTGCCACCTGGCGGGCTGTGACAGCCACTGATCGTGCCAGCCCGGCTGCGCTCCGCAAGGCCGCCGGCGCCATCGCCCTGATCTTGGTCGTCGTGGGATCGGTGAGGATCCCCTCCATCGAACCACCGCGAGCCATGTCGTCGGAGATGGTCAGATCACTCACACCCGCAGCGTTGGAGGCGGCACCCGCTGGCAGCACGGTGGCGATGGTGATCACCCTGAGCGAGGCGTTCTCGGGCGTCGCCGACGGCGTGCTCTACGAGCTCGACCGCAACGACCGAACCGTCGTCGTCCCCGGCGAGCCGGGTCGCGGGCCCGCATGGAGCTTCCGGAGCGGCGATGCCACCGACGTCGACGTCGTTCTCGCCGTCGTGGTCGGGGCGACGATCGCCGAATGGGACAGCGACCCGGTGTGGGAGGCCATCGCCCGTTACGAACCGCTCGATCCCACCCAGATGGCCGAGCTGGTGACCCTTCGCAACGAAACGGACCCGACCGATGCGACCGTCGAGCGGATCCGAGCACTCAACGCGATCGGCGAGCCGGCTGTGCTGTATCGGGCGACGGATCCGGCGCTCACGGGCGGTTACTGACCAGGGCGCTACGGGCCGGGCACACGCTCAGTCGCCGGTCGCAGGACGCGACGGAGGGGAGAAACGTGAGCTCCTCCGGTAGCACGATGCGTCGGTCGGGGGCGCCACCCCCGGTAGAGGGGGAACCTCACCCAATGGTGATGGCCCCGTCGGCGTCGGCGTCGACGATCACCGTGTCGCCGTCGCCGTAGGTCCCCTCGAGGAGGGCCAGGGCGAGGGTGTCACCGATCTCCCGCTGGATCACCCGCTTCAGCGGCCGCGCTCCATAGGCCGGGTCATACCCCCCGGCGGCCAACGCCGCCTCGGCCGCCGGGGTCACGTCCAACGTGATCCGACGTCGCGTCAGGCGGGCCTTCAACGACTCGAGCTGGATCTGCACGATACGGGTGAGGTCACCCTCGGTGAGGGGACGGAAGCGGACGATGTCGTCGATCCGGTTCACGAACTCCGGCTTGAAGAACTCCCGGGGGTCGCCGGCCAGATTCGACGTCATGATCAGCACGACGTTGGTGAAGTCGACCGTACGACCCTGACCGTCGGTCAGCCGGCCGTCGTCGAGGAGTTGCAGCAGCACATTGAACACGTCGGGGTGGGCCTTCTCGATCTCGTCGAGCAGGACCACCGCATACGGGCGTCGGCGCACCGCCTCGGTGAGCTGGCCGCCCTCGTCGTAGCCCACGTAGCCAGGGGGGGCACCGATGAGCCGACTCACGGAGAACTTCTCCATGTACTCGCTCATGTCGATGCGCACCATCGCTCGCTCGTCGTCGAAGAGGAAGTCGGCCAACGACCGGGCCAGCTCGGTCTTGCCCACACCGGTGGGACCGAGGAACAGGAACGACCCGATGGGCCGATTCGGGTCGGAGAGCCCCGCCCGGCTGCGGCGGATGGCGTTGGCCACGGCCACGACGGCCTCGTCCTGGCCGACCACCCGGTCGTGCAGCACCTCCTCCAAGCGCACGAGCTTGGCCATCTCCCCTTCCATGAGCCGGCTCACGGGCACGCCGGTCCACTTGCCGACGACCTCGGCGATGTCCTCCTCGTCGACCTCCTCCTTCAGCATCTTCTGCACGGATTGGAGCTCGTCGAGCGCCACCGACGCCTCGGCGACCTGGCGCTCGATCTCGGGGAGCTGGCCATAGCGGATCTCCGCCGCCTTCTCGAGGTCGCCCTCACGCTCGAGCTCGAGGCGCTTGGTCTCGAGCTGCTCCTTGAGAGCGCGAATGCGGTCGATGGCGTCGCGCTCGCCCTGCCAATGAGCCTTCATCCCCGTGATCTGCTCGGTGAGGTTCGCCAGTTCCTCGTCGAGGGCGGCGAGACGATCAGCGGACGCGGCGTCGGTCTCCTTGGCCAACGCCACCCGCTCGATCTCGAGCTGGCGGATGCGACGCTCCACCACGTCGATCTCGGTGGGCATCGAGTCGATCTCGATGCGCAGCTTCGACGCCGCCTCGTCCATGAGATCGATGGCCTTGTCGGGCAGGAAGCGGCCGGTGAGGTAGCGGTCGGAGAGCACGGCCGCGGCCACCAACGCTGCGTCCTGGATGCGCACTCCGTGGTGCACCTCGTAGCGCTCCTTGAGGCCGCGCAGGATGGCGACGGTGTCCTCGACCGACGGCTGATCGACGAAGACCTGTTGGAAGCGGCGCTCGAGGGCAGCGTCCTTCTCGATGTACTTGCGGAACTCGGCCAGGGTGGTGGCCCCGATCATCCGCAACTGGCCTCGGGCCAGGAGCGGCTTGAGCATGTTGCTGGCATCCATCGACCCCTCGGACGCCCCTGCGCCGACCACGGTGTGCATCTCGTCGATGAAGGTGACGACCTCGCCCCCGGAGTCGGTGATCTCCTTGAGCACCGCCTTCAACCGCTCCTCGAACTCACCGCGGTACTTGGCCCCTGCCACCATCGAGCTGAGGTCGAGGGAGATGACGCGCTTGTTCTTCAGGCTCTCGGGCACGTCACCTTCGACGATGCGTCGGGCCAGACCCTCCACGATGGCCGTCTTGCCCACACCGGGCTCACCGATGAGCACCGGGTTGTTCTTCGTTCGTCGGCTCAGCACCTGGATGACCCGGCGGATCTCGTCGTCGCGGCCGATGACCGGGTCGATCTTGCCCTCCCGAGCCGCCTCGGTGAGGTCGCGCCCGTACTTCTCGAGCGCCTGGTACTGGTCCTCGGGGTTCTGGCTGGTGACCCGGTGGCTTCCCCGCACATCGGCCAGCGCGGTGAGCAACGTCTCGCGATCGACGCCCACCCGGTCGGCCATCGCCACCAGGAGGTGCTCGGCGGACAGGTACTCGTCGGTCAGTTCCCGCCGGAACTCGTCGGCCCGATCGATCAGGGCAGTGAGCTCGCGGCCCACCCTGGACTCGCCCCCGTAGGCCTTGGGTAGTTTCGACAACGCATCGTCGACCTTGTTGCGCAGGGCCATCGGCGCCACGCCGACCTTCTGCAGGATCGGCAACACGATGCCTTCCTCCTGGCCCAGAAGAGCCTGGAGGAGGTGGTCGGGGGTGACCTCGGGGTTGCTGGCCGTTCGCGCCGCGGCGATGGCGGTGTTCACGGCATCCTGGGTCTTCAGGGTCCAACGGTTCGGGTCGAGGGCCATGGTGGCGATCTCCTCTCTGGCGCGTGTTCGGTGGCGGATTCCTTCAACCTCGGGACGAGCGCCCGAGGAGCTGGCGGAGGACCTCGGAGGTCTCGCCGTAGCGGACCATGGCCTGGCGCACCGGCACGAGGTCACGGCGATAGGTGCGGTGGGTCACGGCGACGGCATCAGCGGCGTCACGGCGAGCCTGGTCGAGCTCGGCCTGGATGGCGGCCAGCTGCTGTTCGAGCTCGAGCACCCGCTTGACCCCCGCCAGGTTGAGTCCCTCGTCGGTGAGCGACTGGATGCGCTGCAGCAGGCCGATGTCGTCGTCGCTGTAGCGACGACTGCCGCCAACGGTGCGGGCCGGCTCGACGAGGCCCTTGCGCTCGTAGATGCGCAGGGTCTGAGGGTGGACCCCGGCCAGCTCGGCGGCGACCGAGATCACATACACCGCACGGGCCTCCCGTTTCTCGGAGGAGTTCGTCACGCCGGCCACGATCAGACCCCCAGGTGGGCGCGAGGCGAGTCGGGGAAGGCTTCGGCCATGGCCTCGACGGCCCGGCGTTGCTCGTCGGTGAGGGTACTGGGGACGTCGACCTGGACGGTGACCAGGAGGTCGCCGACGCCCTTCTTGGTGGTGACACCCCGGCCCTTCACCCGCAGCACTTTGCCCGACGGGGTGCCCTCGGGCAGCTTGAGGGTGACAGTGGAGCCGTCGAGGGTGGGCACGGTGAGACGGCCGCCGAGCACCGCCTCGGCCAACGTGACGGGAACGGTGAGGGTGAGGTTGTCTCCGTCGCGCCCGAAGACCGTGTCGGCGTCGACATGGACGAGCACGAAGAGGTCGCCGGCCGGCCCGCCGTGGCGGCCGGCACCCCCCCGCCCCTTCAGCCGGATGCGCTGCCCGTCCTTCACCCCTTCGGGGATGCGGACCTTCACCTCGCGGGCCCGCCGCTCGACACCGCTGCCGTGGCAGGCCGAGCACGGATCGACGACCACCGAGCCGTTGCCCCCGCAGTTGGCACACGGGGTGGAGAAGGAGAAGAGGCCCTGGTTGTCGTCGAGCACTCCGCGCCCGTGGCACGCCGGGCACTCGGTCGGCATGGTGCCGGGCCTGGCGCCGGTGCCGTGGCAGGTGGTGCACCCGGCGTCGGAGGTGAGGTGCAAAGTGGTGGTGATACCGGCGACCGACTCACGAAACGGCAGGTGGAGCTCGGCCTCCAGGTCGGCGCCCCGCTGCGGGCCGGCGCCGCGCGAGCCGGGGGCACCCCCTCGACCACGACGCCCGAAGAGGCCACCGAGAAGGTCGCCCAGGTCGCCGGACTCGGTCCCACCCGGGCCCCCGAACCCTCCGGGGAATCCACCGCGGCCGGAGGAACCGCCGAAGCCTCCGACTGGCCCCATCTTGCGGACCTCGTCGTACTCCTTGCGCTTGGCCTCGTCGCCCACGACCTCGTAGGCCGCCGAGATCTCCTTGAAGCGATCCTCGGCGGCATCGTCGCCGGGGTTGGCGTCGGGGTGCAGCTCGCGGGCCAGCTTGCGATAAGCGCGTGTGAGCTCCTTGGCCGTCGCCGTCTCCGAGACGCCCAGGACCTTGTAGTAGTCCTTGTCGAACCACTCACGTTGTGGGGCCACGGCGGCCTACTCCTGCCTCTCGCCATCAATGGACGTTGCGGTGGAGGCGGCTCCCTCGGCGGGCCACCGCCGAACTGTCACCCGCGCACCTTGACCATGGCCGGGCGCACGACCCGGCCCTTCCAGACGTAGCCGGTGCGCAGGACCTCGACGACGACAGATTCGCCTCCGTCGCCGGCCTCGTGCAGCACGGCTTCGTGATGATTCGGATCGAACGGCTCGCCTTCGGGCGTCATGCGCTCGAGGCCGTCGCGTTCGAGCAGCTCGAGCAGCATCTTGGCGATGGGCTCCACGTCGGAGGACCCGTGCCCGATGGCCGCGTCACAGGCGTCGAGCACCACCAGCAACTTGTCGACGAGGTTGGCCGTGGCCCGCTCGCGGACTTCGGCCTCCTCACGGGCGGCCCGCTTGCGGTAGTTGTCGAACTCGGCCTTCAGGCGCAGCAGAGTGTCGCGGTACTCGTCCCGCTCGGCCGCGACCACCGCCGGGTCGGGCTCGGCTTCGAACTCGGCTTCGGCTCCATGGGCGTCGGGGCCCGCCCCGTCGGGGCCCGCCGCTTCAGCGTCGTGGAGGTCGGCGGCAAGGAGGTCCTCGAGGTCGTCGGCGGTGGGTGCGGTCGCGGGATCTTCCCCCGCGGCCGCCCCCTCACCAGGTGTCACTTGGCCTCGTCGTCGACGATCTCGGCGTCCACGACGTCATCGTCGTCAGGGGCCGAGCCGCTGCCACCACCGGCCGACGCACCGGCCGCCGACTCGTTGGCCGCAGCCTGCTGGTACAGCTTCTGGGTGAACTCCTGGCTGGCCGTCATGAGCGACTCGGTGGAGGTCTTGATGGCCTCCATGTCGGAACCGGCGACCGCCGTCTTCAGGTCGGCCAGCTTGGTCTCGACGTTGGCCTTCTCTTCGGCCGAGATCTTGTCGCCCTGGTCCTTCAGGAGCTTCTCGGTCTGGTAGACGAGGGTGTCGGCCGAGTTGCGCACATCGGCCTCCTCGCGACGCTGGCGATCCTCCTCGGCGTGGGCCTCGGCGTCCTTCACCATCTGCTGGATGGCGTCCTTGGAGAGCGACGACTGACCGGTGATGGTCATGGACTGCTCCTTGTTGGTGGCGCGGTCCTTGGCCGAGACGTGCACGATGCCGTTGGCATCGATGTCGAAGGTGACCTCGATCTGGGGCACGCCACGCGGGGCGGGCGGAAGATCGACGAGCTGGAACTTGCCCAGGGTCTTGTTGAAGTTCGACATCTCGCGTTCGCCCTGCAGCACGTGGATCTCGACCGACGGCTGGTTGTCCTCGGCGGTGGTGAAGACCTCGGTGCGGCGGGTGGGGATGGTGGTGTTGCGCTCGATGAGCCGGGTCATGACGCTGCCCTTGGTCTCGATACCGAGCGACAGCGGCGTGACGTCGAGGAGGAGCACGTCCTTGACCTCACCCTTGAGCACGCCGGCCTGCACGGCCGCGCCCACAGCCACGACCTCGTCGGGGTTGACGCCCTTGTGGGGGTCGTTGCCGGTCATCTCCTTGACGAGGTCGACCACGGCCGGCATACGGGTGGATCCACCCACGAGCACGACGTGCTCGATGTCGCCCTTGGTGAGGCCGGCGTCCTTGATGGCCTGCTCGAACGGCACCCGGCAGCGCTCGAGGAGGTCGGCGGTGAGTTCCTGGAACTTGGCCCGGGTGAGCTGCTCGTCGAGGTGCAGAGGCCCGTCCTGGGTGGCGGTGATGAAGGGCAGGTTGATCTGGGTCTGCTGCACCTGCGACAGCTCGACCTTGGCCTTCTCGGCCGATTCCTTCAGGCGCTGCACGGCCATGTTGTCCTTCGACAAGTCGACGCCGTGGGCGGTCTTGAAGCTGTCGACGAGCCAGTCGATGACCCGCTGGTCCCAGTCGTCGCCGCCGAGTTTGGTGTCTCCGTGGGTGGACTTGACCTCGAAGACGCCGTCGCCGATCTCGAGTACGGACACGTCGAAGGTGCCACCGCCGAGGTCGAACACCAGGATGGTCTGGTCGGTGGCGTCCTTGTCGAGGCCGTAGGCGAGCGCGGCGGCGGTGGGCTCGTTGATGATGCGCAGCACCTCGAGGCCGGCGATCTGGCCCGCCTCCTTGGTGGCGGTGCGCTGGGCGTCGTCGAAGTAGGCGGGCACGGTGATGACGGCCTGGGTGACGGTGTCGCCGAGGTAGGCCTCGGCGTCGCGCTTGAGCTTCATCAACGTGCGGGCCGAGATCTCCTGGGACGTGTAGTCCTTGCCGTCGATGTCGATCTTCCAGTTGGTGCCCATGTGGCGCTTCACGGAACGGATCGTGCGATCGGGGTTGGTGATGGCCTGGCGCTTGGCCACCTCGCCGACGAGGACCTCACCGTTCTTGGCGAAGGCGACCACCGACGGGGTGGTGCGGCTCCCCTCGGCGTTGGGGATGACGACGGGATCGCCGCCTTCGAGGACGGCGACGACCGAGTTGGTGGTACCGAGGTCGATACCGACAGCCTTGGGCATGACAGGTGCTCCTGGGGTTGGGTGACGGTGCTGCGGGGTGTCCGGGCGGTTCATCAGCCGAGGCCACATGAGACCACCAGGAAAGTTGAGTGTGATGATAACAACTTTGCCGACGGCTTCCCCATTCCCCGTTCGCAGGATTTCCCGACGGCCGTCGGGCAGACTGACGGCCATGACCGCGTCACTCGTGCTGCTCCGCCACGGCCAGAGCACCTGGAACCTGGAGAACCTCTTCACCGGCTGGTTCGACGCCGACCTGACCGAGAAGGGACGGGCCGAGGCCGAGGCCTGCGGACCGGCGCTGGCCGATGCCGAGCTCGCGCCCGATCTGGTGCACACCTCTCGCCAGACCCGGGCCATCCGCACCGCCGACCTGGCCCTCGACGCCATCGACCGGCTGTGGATACCGGTCCGCCGTTCGTGGCGGCTCAACGAGCGCCACTACGGCGACCTCCAGGGCAAGGACAAGAAGCAGACCACCGCCGAACACGGGCCCGACATGGTGAAGGTCTGGCGGCGCAGCTACGACACCCCGCCCCCCGCCCTCGCCCTCGACGATCCTCGCCACCCCCGGTTCGACCCCCGCTACGCCGACCTGCCCCCCGATGTGCTCCCCGCCGCCGAATGCCTGGCCGATGTCGTCGCCCGCATGCTCCCCTATTGGTACGACGGCATCGTGCCCGACCTGCGCACCGGGGCCACCGTGCTCGTCGTGGCCCACGGCAACAGCCTGCGGGCACTGATCAAGCACCTCGACGGCATCTCCGACACCGACATCGCCGAGGTCAACCTGCCGACCGGGGTCCCGATCCTCTACGAACTCGGCGCCGACATGATGCCCTCGGAGCAGGTGCCACTGACCGAGCGCTACCTCGGCGACACCGAGGCCGCCCGGGCCGCCGCCGACGCCGTGGCCCGCCAGGCCGGCTGACCCTCCCGACACGGGCAGGACCACTGCGGAAGGGCCCGGTCTCTCGACCGGGCCCTTCCATCACATCAGGGCGAAACGGGTCTACTGACCCAGCCGATGTCGGTCAGACGGCCTCGTCCCCGAGTTCGCCCGTGCGGATCCGCAAGAGGGAACCGACCGGGAGGGTCCAGATCTTGCCGTCGCCGATGTTGCCCGTCCGAGCGGCATCGGCGATCGTCTGGGCCACGCTGGCGGCGTCGTCGTCGGGAACGATTGCCTCCAGCTTGATCTTCGGCAGGAACTCGACGGTGTACTCCGAACCCCGGTAGGTCTCGGTGTGGCCACCCTGGCGACCGAATCCCTTGGCTTCGGTGATGGTGATCCCGGTGACACCAGCCGCCTTGAGGGCGTCCTTCACGGTGTCGAGCGAGTGGGGGCGAATGATTGCTGTGACGATGGTTGCCATGCGATCTGCTCCTATCCCTTGGTGGAGACGAGGAGTTCCTCGCCCATGCCAGCCAGGACGTCATCGGAGTAGCCCGGCGCCCCGTGTTCGCTGAGGTCGAGACCCTCGAGCTCCTCGGCCGGGCTGACCCGGAGGATACCGATGGCCTTCATGCCACCGAAGAGGATTCCGGTGGTGACGGCCACCCATGCGATGATGGCCAGAGCGCCGAGCACCTGGGTGACGAGGAGTTCGGTTCCGCCGCCCTCGAACAGCCCTTCGTCGATGGTGAACAGGCCGGCGGCGATGAGCCCCCAGAACCCGGACACGGCGTGCACGGCGACGGCCCCGACCGGATCGTCGACCTTGAAGGCCCGCTCGAGGAGCAGTGCCGCCGGGACCACGACGATGCCGGCGACGAAACCGATGATCAGTGCCGGAACGACATCCACCGTGCCGACGACGGCACAGATGGAGACGAGCCCGGCGAGCAGGCCGTTGCCAGCCATGGAGACATCTGGCTTCTTGAGCAGGACCCAGGAGCTGATCAGCGCCCCGGTCGCACCGGCACAGGCCGCGAAGAGCGTCAGCACGGCGATGACCGGCACCGACATGTCGGCTTTCAGGGCCGAGCCGGGGTTGAAGCCGAAGAAACCGATGAAGAGAATCATGACACCGGTCAGCGCGAGCGGGATGGAGTGCGCCGGAATGGCCCGAGGCTTGCCGTCGGCTCCGAACTTGCCGATGCGGGGACCGAGGATGATGGCACCCATGAGTGCCGCGATCCCACCAGTGAGGTGCACGAGACCCGAGCCGGCGAAGTCGACGAAGCCACGCTCGTCGAGCCAGCCGCCGCCCCACTTCCAGCTCACGACGACCGGATAGATGAGGCCGGTGATGAGCACGGTGTAGATGAGATACGACACGAACTTCGTCCGCTCGGCGACGGCCCCGGCCACGATGGTGGCGGCGGTGGCCGCAAAGGCGGCCTGGAAGAAGAAGTCGGTCGAGACGCTGAGCGGATAGAAGTCCGGCCCGAGGGCGCTGAGATCGGGCAGCCGGTCCATCAGACCGGGAACACCCCACCCTGCGAAACCGAACCACCCTCCCACGAACCCCGGGTAGGCGAGACCCCACCCGACGAGCCCGAACACCAACACGCCGAGCGCGGCGTCCATGAGGCTCTTCATCATCATGTTGGCCGAGTTCTTGGCCCGGGTGAGACCCACGGCCAGCAGCGCGAAACCGGCCTGCATGAAGAACACGAGTACACCGGCGATAAAGATGAAGATGTTGTCGAGGATCACGGTCTGGGCGATGTCCGCCGCCGTTCCCGTGAAGCGTTCCACCAGTTCGGCCTCGACGACAGTGACGTCGACGGTGGTGTCCCCCTCTTGCGCGAGCGCAGGGAGAGCGCCCAACAGCAGCACCGCTGCGACCAGGCCCCCTCCCAGGAGCATCTTGAAGCGCATGCATTCTTCCTTTCTCTGGGTCATCTCGGTGACGGGGACAGGCGCTGAGCGGCAGTGCGCCCAACCTCTCTGGCTTCCGTCTGAACGATTCCTGAAGTTAGAGGAGGGCGGTTTCCGGGGAATCTCCCCCGCATTACGGCTGGCCGTCACTCTGGTTACGAGAGTGTTTCGCCGCCAGTGCGACACCGTCTCAGGCGGTGCGCTCCCCGAGAGCGGTGACGGTGACGCCTTCCAACCCTGTCTCACCACCGCCCTCGGCCGGCGCGGCCTGCTCCAGCAGGTAGCCACGCGAGCGCACGGTCTTTATCACGAGGGCCAGCGGAGCAATACGTCGGCGCACCCGCAGCATGTGGACGTCGAGGGCGTTGCGACCGGGGGCACCTTGGGGCCAGCCGGCGCGGGCCAACTGTTCCCGGCTCACCACTGCGCCGAAGCGGTCGAGCAGCGCCGGCATCAGCCGGGCTTCCACCGGCGGTAGCGACACCCAGTCGCCACCGCTGCGCAAGACCCCGTCGGGCTCCAGCACCGGTCGTGACGGCTGATTCGTCGCCGTTCGCCCCAGCATGGCGCGCGACCGCGCCTCCACGTCCTCTCTGGGCGCCGGGAGGCGAATCCAATCCTCGAGGCAACCGGTCAATGTTGGGGGAGGGTTGTCCTGGTCGACGAGCAGGAGCCGGGGATGACCCTGACGGGCCAGGACCTCTCGGCGTTCCTGCTCGTGCGGCCAGCGCAGGAGCACGACGTCCACCCCCCGACCGTACGAAAGCGCTGTTTCCGGGATGTTTCACAGTGGTGAAGCAAGAAGGAACCGGTCGCGACGAGCTCGTGACCGTCAGAGGCGCACGCCCGGCCCGATCTCCCTAGGCTGCGGCCATGGCACGAGACGCATGGCTCAACCATCTGGCCCAGGTTCCGATGTTCGCGCACTGCTCGAAAAAGGAACTGCAGCAGGTGGCCCAGGCCACCATGGAGGTCTCGGCCCCCGACGGTCGGGTGCTCGTCCGGGAGGGCGAACCGGGGCACGAGTGCTTCATCATCATCGAGGGCCACGCCCGGGTGGAGCGCAACGGGGCCGTGGTGGCCACCCTCGGGCCCGACGACGTGGTGGGCGAGTTGGCCCCGCTGACGGGCGGACCCCGCACGGCCACCGTCACCGCCGAAGGACCGCTCGACGTCCTGGTCATCGGCCAACGGGAGTTCGCGGCGCTGCTCGACGAGATTCCCGGGTTCGCCAACCGGGTGCTGCACGAGTTGGCCCACCGCATGCGCGACCTCGACGAACGCGCCTACGGCTGACCCCTCGCCGCGAGTGGGGTGTCCTCCCGGCCCGCGAGTACGTTTTCGTTCGTATGGACGCCACCAAGAAGCGCCTGAAGGCCCCCCAGCTGGTCCTGCTCATCGGCCTCGCCGTCGCCGTCTTCACGGCACTGTCCGGTATCGGGACGTCCCTGTTCGGCCAGACCGAGGACAACCCGGTCAGTCGTGAGGTGTTCGGGGGCATACCCACCCCGCTGAAGGTCGCCTTCTACACGATGATCCCCGTGTTGTTGCTCTACGGGGCGATCATGTTCAGCCAGCGGGTCACCAACTGGACCCGGGGCAAGCCCGACAACCGGGCCACCACGTCGAAGAACGTGAAGCGGCGTCTCGGCGACTTCCGCGCCGGCGTCTACATGCAGACCCTCATGCGTGACCCGGCCGCTGGCATCATGCACTCGCTCATCTACTTCTCGTTCCTGGTGCTGCTCGCCGTCACCACCATCCTCGAGATCAACCACATCCTCCCCGCCGACCTCAAGTTCCTCAGCGGTCGGGTCTACCAGGGCTACTCATTTGTCGGCGATGCCGCCGGGCTGGCCCTGTTCGTCGGTGTCGTGTGGGCCATCGTGCGCCGCTACGGGCAACGCCCGTACCGCATCCGCATCAAGTCGAAGCCCGAACACATGGTGATCCTGGGCGTGTTCCTGTCGCTCGCCGTCACCGGGTTCATGGCCGAGGCCTACCGCATCGCCGAAGAGGGAACCCCCGCGTACGAGAAGTGGTCGTTCGTCGGCTATCCGATCGCCCTTCTCGTCGACGGCGGCGGCAACCTGGCCGGCTGGCACCAGTTCTGGTGGATCGCCCACGTGGTCACGTTCATGGCCTTCCTCGTGATCCTGCCCGTAACGATGCTGCGCCACATGTTCACCTCACCGCTGAACATGTACCTGAAGGACCGCGACCGCCCCAAGGGCGCGATGAAGCCGATGCCGAACCTCATGGAGACCGAGCTCGAGAGCTTCGGGGCCTCCACCATCGAGGACTTCACCTGGAAGCAACTGCTCGACACCGACGCCTGCACGATGTGCGGCCGGTGCACCGCAGTGTGCCCGGCGCAGGCCACCGGCAAGCCCCTCGACCCGCGTGAGATCGTGCTGAAGGTAGGGGAGGTCATGGCCGCCACCGGGTCGCCGCGCGTGTCGCCGCCCATCGGCACCGACTCCGAGATCGTCATCTCGACCAATTCGGTCTTCGAGCGCATCACCCCCGATGAGATCTGGGCCTGCACCACCTGCAAGGCCTGCGACGAGGCCTGCCCGGTCAACATCGAGATCCTCGACAAGATCCTCGACATGCGCCGCTACCTGTCGCTCATGGAGTCGAACTTCCCCACCGAGCTGGGCAACGCGTACCGGTCGATGGAGAACTCCGGCAACCCGTGGGGTATCAGTCAGAACGAGCGGGCCGACTGGGCCGAAAAGATCGAGGGCATCGAGATCCTCGACGGCACCAGCCCCCTCGAGGCCGAGTACCTCTACTGGGTGGGGTGTGCCGGCTCCTTCGACGACAAGAACAAGAAGGTCACCCAGGCCATGGCGCAGCTCATGCAGCGCGCCGGGGTGTCGTTCGCCATCCTCGGCCCGGCCGAGATGTGCACGGGCGACCCCGCCCGCCGGTCGGGCAACGAGTACATCTTCCAGATGCTGGCCATGCAGAACGTCGAGACGCTCAACGGCATGGGGGTCAAGAAGATCGTCACCCAGTGCCCGCACTGCTTCAACACGCTGTCCAACGAGTACCCGCAGCTCGGAGGGCACTACGAGGTGGTGCATCACAGCCAGTTCATCGAGTGGCTCATCGACCAGGGCAAGCTCGACATGACCAACGCCCGCCTCGACGAGCGGGTGGTGTACCACGACTCGTGCTATCTCGGTCGCCACAACGACGTGTACATGTCGCCGCGCAACGTGATCGGCTCCCTGGCCGGCATCGAGATCGTGGAAGCCGAGCGCAACGGCACCAAGGGCATGTGCTGCGGTGCCGGCGGGGCCCGCATGTGGATGGAGGAGCACACCGGCAAGCAGGTCAACGTCGAACGTTCTCAAGAGCTCATCGCGACCGGTGCGAGTAAGATCGCCGTCGCCTGTCCGTTCTGCTACATCATGATCGACGACGGGGTGAAGGGACAGGGCCTCGGCGAGGACGAGGTGCGCGTGGCCGACATCTCGATGCACATTCTCGAAGCCATCGAGCAAGGCGAGCGGGAGGGGACCCAGATCGGTGCCGGAGCAGTCGAAGAGTGAGCCGCTGAGCGTCCTGGTCGTCGTCGACGACGACGCTGCGGGCACCTTGTTGCACCGACTGATCGGTGAGCAGGGCTGGGATGTTCACCTCACCCACGATGCTGTTGGCGCAATCGTCGAGCTGGAGCAGCCCGACCCGCCCTATGCGGCCGTGGTGCTCGACCTCGACATCGCCTCGGGCACGAGCAGCGTCAAGGCCCTCGCCGACATCCGCCGGATTCCCGGAGACGTGGCTCGGGTACCGGTGGTGGTGTGCAGCTGGGGCGAGGACGACCGGCCCAAGCCCTGGATGAACGGCGCCGACGGTCACCTGGTGCGCCCGTTTCACGCCAGCGTGCTGCACACCGCGCTCGTCGATGCGATCGAGCGCCCCGACAGCCAACGCGAGGATCACCGCAAGCGCCAACTCGGTCTGCCCGCCCCACCCGCCCCGGACTGAGCGTCGGCCCGACGAGGGTCAGGGCACTCAGCCGAAGTTCTCCCAATAGCGGCTGGGACGGGGCCCGACCTGGCCCTGGTACTTGGAACCGACCTCGGCCGAGCCGTAGGGGTGATCGGCCGGGGTGGTCATGCGCAGGAAACTGATCTGACCGATCTTCATGCCGGGATACAACGTGATCGGGAGGGTGGCCACGTTGGAGAGCT
>Ga0209390_10001153_pt1 | contig 52147 bp, 30 predicted proteins | sample BON01_FD_187212 | JGI IMG/M metagenome (GOLD analysis project Ga0209390, IMG submission 187212) | Freshwater microbial communities from Lake Bonney liftoff mats and glacier meltwater in Antarctica - BON-01 (SPAdes) (version 2) | ecosystem: Environmental > Aquatic > Freshwater > Ice > Glacier...
CTGCATTGTTGGAGGTGAGACCTGGCTCGGCTTCCATACCGGCGCCTGAGGCGGTTAGGCATTAGGAGGGGTGGGAGGGAGTAGGGGAGGGAGAACATTCATAGGAAGGAGGAGAAATTTTGTGTTATATGACTAGAGAGAGAGCGATTTTCGATAAAAGAAGAAATCGATTTTTGATAAAGAAGAAAGTGATGAAAAACTTCTGAAGGAAAGGAGTAAATAGCATTGAAAGAAGATAGTGAGAGACAAGGGAGGCGAGGAGGGAGGAAAGCGGGACTGATGGAGAGGAGAAGCAAAATATAAAGCTGGGACGAGTTCATGTGGGCAAAATGCAGCTACCCGAACGGCAGAAAGGGGCAGGGGGGGAGGCAAAGAGTACACGCCACATTTCAAACAATGTGTGTCTATGTTTAGTGTTCATATAGTCATGTAATGTATTTACTTTTCTTACATTCCATTTCTCCCGTTCAAGGCCTTTAATACAAGATTGTTTGTGCATCAGTCCACGACTCACGGCGCATCCCATTCCCCCTTCCCCTGACGGCAGCCGCTCCTTCGTCTGCTGCTACATTCGTGGTGTTCCTAGCCGGTTGCTGTCGCTCGTTCCCTTCATCTTCCTCCTTCTCCTCCCCTTGCTCTGCCCGAGCTGCATTGGCCACAATTTCCGAGTCTGCCTCCCGGCGCCGTGCCCTGGCCTCCTCCCTCTTCGCTGCCCCCCCAGACGGCACGTCACAGAAGGAGTCGTCAAGGCCGACCAACACCAGAATGTCCTTGATTTTCGTGGCATAGTGCTGGTGGCCCGGCACCACATCGGTCACGTCCACATTCTCCACGCCCGCGACATTGACGGGCGCGATGCCCGCAGCATTCGTCACGAGCTTTTGGTACCTATACATGATCTTGAGCACCCAATCCTTGCGCGAGTAGCAATTCACAAACCTATCCGCAACCACCCCGCGGGCCTTTCGCCAGCTGGACTCGTTGCAGGAGATCGGCGCACCCATCAACACAACCGTGTGCACCAAACCGGAGGCAGGGCTGCCCAAATCTGCGACGGTGACGGGCGTCTTGGAAGCATCGCCCTGTGCCTGTGTTGTTGTCGGCGGCGTGCGTGACGACGACGAGGCTCGAGACGCAAAGCTCGACGTGGTTGCGCGCTGCTCCCTCCGCTTCAATTCATCTAGCTCCCATGCCTTGTGTACTTTCGCGAGTTCCAACAGGCAAGACATAATCACACGCGCCCCCATACTGAACCCGACCAAGACAACAGGCCGGTGACCATGCTCCTTCTTCATCAACACCTGCGCCAAGAGCTGACCCGCCCGATCCGCCTTCTCGCAGGCCATGGTCCAAGTACTATCAATCATATCAGCTACTTGCAAAAGTGTAATAGGCCAAGCCAAGGCCGAAACGAGCGTGGCGGCCGCTGTGAACGTCAAGACCTCCAACGCCGCCTGCTGGCCCAGGGAAGCCACGATCTCCATCACGCTCGAGCCCAAGTTGAAGAGAGCTTTGGATTCCCACCGCAGCGTAAACGTTTCCAGGTAGGGAAAGGTCTCCAACCACCAGGGAGGGACGACCTCGGAGCTATCCTCTGCCACCAGCTCCAGCAAGGTTTCTGACGTCTCACTGTCTAAACGCGGAGCTTCCCCGCTCTCTCCGCTGCTGCTCTCCTGCCGCCCCCCCGGTTGCTGGCGGGCACCGCCCAGCAGCAGCGCGCTTTCCTGCGTTCCCTCCTCATCCTCGCCCTCCTCTCCATCGATGCTGTGGGACGTAGCCTCCTCAACCTTTGCTGGTCGTGGCCGACGGGGAGGAGGGGGAGGAGGAGACTTGAGGCGCAGGCCGACGATACGCCGCACCTCTGCCTCCAACTGCCCGTCCTCGTCTCGACTGGTGGTGCGGTTCAACACACCACCGCCGGTGCTGCTGATACTACTGCTGGCACTCTTCTTCTTAGTCAGCCGTGCCCTGCGGGCGTCGCTGCTCGAGGCTGAATCACTATTGGCGTTGCGGTCAGTGCTACTGCTGGTGGGATCCTCATCGTAAGAAGCAATGAGGCAAAACACCTCCTCCTTCTCCGCCTCCGACACGTCCTTATACAAATTCTTGACCTTGGGCGCCGCCGCCGTACTGCTGCTGCTGCTGCTGCTGCCACCCCCGTTCGTGCTCCAACTATCATAGCTGTCAAAGGGGCTTGCGCCGTACTTGTGCAGACACTCACGCTCGAGGTCGTCCTCCCGACCCTTGAACTCACTAGCGAGAATCGCAGCATACTTGACATTATCAGGGTTGTACCTCGAATAAAACAAACGCAAGCGGGCCGCGACGTCCGAGTTACGCGGCTCAACGCCAAAAGGAGTGTCATACTCGCTCTCATCATTAAGCAACCACCCTGAAATGCAGATACATATGGCCATCCTCCCCAAATCGCTATCCTCCTCCTCCTCGCTCCGCTCCACATGCCGAAACTCAAATTGATCGAGAGCAGCCGTCCGCCTCTTCATCTTGAACCCCACCAAACCCGCGCCCGACGCCCCAAAAAGCGTCGCAACGCTGGCAGTAGTGGTAAAGCCAGCGACCATGGCCCCCGTGGCGCTTAAGGCACTCAAACCCACCCCAATCGCAGGAGCCGCCAAGCCACCCGTCAAGGCCAGCAAGGCGCCGCCCCCCAACGCCGCTGCCGTAATTTTGGCGTACCGTAAACCCTTATGCACCTTGTCCTTCGCTTGCGATGCTTCCCAAATCTCGTGCAGGTGCGAGGCTGTCAATGCCTCGATGCATGCCATGTCGTGCCACTCTACGCCCAAGGCGTCCAAAGCCAGTCGGACCATGATCCGTCGTGTACGTGCATCGTACATAGACAAGCAAGCCAAATGAACCAACAAGTCCCGCAGGATCAAGTACCGTCGCCGCGCCTGCCGCGCCTCCGCCTCCTCGCGTGTTGCCTTGGCCACTTGCTGCTCCGCTGGTTGCGAGTGAGGTGGGTCGTGGGGTTCCAGAAGCTCCCCTCCTCGTGCTATCGCTACAGTGGGCCCGCTCTCCTCCGCCCGCCCCACCACCATGAAGGGCTTGAGAAAGGCCTGGAGCTGCGCCTGTCGAATCTCCAGGTCATTGCCCTCCGAGTGCAGCAAGGGCTGGAGGGCTTGCCAATGGTGCTCCTTCAGGCCGAGCAAGCCCGAAGTTTGCCTTAAAAGATGGGTGTTGTAGTCTCCCAGGGCTTGGTCGTGCACGGGTAGGGAAAGCGCCACGAGGCCTAGCAAGCACACCCGCTCCTCCTTGTTGAGCGTGCGCAGGGCCATGTCTACTCCTGTACTTTGGTAGGGGTGGGAAGTAATAACGTGAGGCAAGTGTGGGCGTCAAAGTAGTTGAGTTGAGTTGGGATGGGCATGGGCGAGTCCGCCGTCGTTTTGCTGCGATGATGCCAATCTCATGCCGACTCAAATGGACATCCACACATTACACACTAGCACAGGCCAAAGCCATGACCAAGCCCCGCATCGGGAGCTTCTTGTCCACCACGAATCACCCGCCGGGCGGTGGCGCGGTCGCTGGACCTCTTGGTGGGAGCCGAGGCAAAAAATCCCATCATCATCCCGCTGCCTCCTCCTCCTCCTCCTCCTCCTCCGCTTGTGGTCTGACCTCGGAGTCCTTGCTCACGTCCGCGGAGCCCGGCGGCAACAGGTAAGAGATCACTGGCAAGACCAAATGGTGCCCGTGTTGAGAGGGTCCGGAGGGTGGAGGGCATGGTGTGTGTTGGGGTACGACGCATATGGTGCCAAGTGCCAAGAATTGCCCGACGACGGGAACAGCCAGCTTTGGCACCCTTCCCTTTGTCGTCTAGTGCCACCGTGCGTCTGTCTTGTTACACTACATTTCGTCGTACTCATCACGCGCATTGCTTTTCTTAACACAATTCACAGCCTGGCTTTGCGGGCGACGCCAAAGGGGCAAGGCACCATGCAGGCAGAGCTGCTGTCGACTCGGCGCCGGTCTTCCCTCGCACCAACGCAGGCCACCAGAGCGACAGCGGCCACCGCCATGGTAGGCGTGCTGGCATTGGCTGTGGTCTTGCTACGAAAGGGTCGCGTGAGCAAGGCGCGCTTGGGGGAGCTGCTAGCGGCGACCGTGGGGGGGCTCCTTTCCTCGTCGTGCTGCGCCGTCCAATTATTTCTAAATTCCATCTCCGTGGGCTGCGCGGGCTTTGCGGTCTTGGATCGCTTCCGGCCGCTCTTCTTATGCCTGACCTTTTCCAGCCTAGCTTACAAAACGGTGGCCTACGACGTTCATCTACACAAAAACCCTTGGCGTAGCCTCCCTACCTGGGTGGTGGCCGTGGCTCTCGCAAGCGCTCCAGTAGTGGTACGTCGCCTCAACCGCGGCGGGTTTCACTTGGGGAGCTTGTCGTCGCCCTCTTCTTCTTCCTTGCTTGGAAATGTGCCACAACGGCCTGTAATGCTTCAATATAGCGTGCGGGGGATGAAGTGCGAAGCGTGTGCGAATGGATTGAAGAACGCGTTGGAGGCCCTAAGAGGGGATTTGCAGGCAGACGTGCTGTTTGAGGAAGGAGTGGTGTTTCTCGCGGCAGGTGTAGCAGCAAGAGGAACAGGGTTCCAGGAGGAGGGAAATGAATCGGCGGCAAGTGTCCTGCAGGCCTTGGAGGAGGGCATTGCGGAGGTGATGGAGGAGAGGGGATATAGTTACCATAGCACGGAGCCAAGCAGAGAGAGAGCCGCGTCGTACTCATCGGAGCAGCGCGAAGAAGAGAAGGAGTTGTAATTAGTTGGGTGTGTACATGAAGTTGCAAGTGAAGGAAAAAGAGAAGTGTAGAAAGGATGGGAGAGAGAATCAGCGTTGCCGTCTGTCCATATGTAAAAGTAAAGGATAAAGGCTGTTTGTATGAGCAGAATGAATAAAAAGAAGAGGCGTTATCGATTTATAGAGTCATCTTCTTCACGCGTTATGTGTGCGCAATCGATATCGTGTGTATGTGTACAATTTGCTCATTCCCTTTGCTGCTCCTCTCACGCCTAATGTATGTCAAGTCAACCCATGTATCGTCCTCCTTCCCTCCCTCCCTCCCTCCCTCCTCCTAATACCCACTACGCTTTTCAATAGAAATAGACGAAGTCAGCCTCGGGCTAGTCAGTCGAGGACTGGCCTTGGAGGAAGCAGCCGTGACGACGGTGGGAAAACCACCATTGAGCACAAGCTCACAACAGTCCATCCGCACAATCTCTTCTACATACCCCCTAATGTCCTCCAGGGAGCCCTCCAGCTGGTTCATGACCCGCTGCACCTCCCTCTCCTTCAACCCCTTAGTCAGAGCCACGTTCTTCACCCACACATCTGCGTCCAGGTCTTCCCATTCAGGGTCGCAGAACGCCGAAATGATCTCAAGGATGGAGAGCGGCAAACGATTGGCCTCCAGGTGCGAAGACACAAACATCAGCACCATAATCACATCCACCGTATTAAAGCCCGCCTGCAAATCGTAAATGTCCGCGCCCAAATTGTCCAAAATGTAGTCGACCGCCGTGTCGTTCACCCCTCCAAACAACTGGCCCAGCTGCTTCACGCTCAGCGTGTCTTCGTCGCCCCACCCGCCGTCCGCGTCCTCCTCCTCGTCCTCCTCCCCAGGCACCTCCTCCTCCAGTAGGCGGTTGATGAACGTAAAGAAGTTCTCAATTGTCATATTCAACCCCACGGAAAGCCGGTCAAACGTGTCGATGCTTTCCAAGGCGTCCGTGCTCAAGTACTCCACAAACCCCAGCGTGCGTTCCTTGTCAAAGCCCACACCACCCAACGTTGGCATGCCCCGGCCCCCGGTGCTTGCCATGCGTCGCGGAATACCTCCGTTCCCGCTGCCTCCCGTCGTGGTGGCCACCGCGGGACCGCCACTGGTGCTGGTCATGCTGAAGATGGGGGCATTGGCCGCGGTCGCCGCGTGGAGCATCATCAACACGAGGAGGAGGAGGAGTGGTGGGAGTCCCGCTGAGTTTGGTGGTGCTATTCTTTGCATGGCCATGGCTTGGGCTGGTCTCATTGCGCTCTGTGTAGATTGTGAGGAGGGAGGGGTGGAATCGTGTGGTTCATTGAGAGTGCGGTGGTTTTGGTAGAGAAGGGGAAGAGGCGCCCATTATTTATGAGGATGATACTCTCGAGCTCTTCTGGCGCCAACAAGCGAAACTAAGTTTTTCTCTTTTCACGCGTTCGCGGGCAAGAAGCTTCTGGCAAAATTCAGAGACACCCACACACACACCACAGTCCTACCCATCCCCACTCCTCCACGCCCCTGAACACGGTCGAGCGGGCGTGGGCGTTGCTTCTTTTCCAGCGATTTCCAAGCCCCGCCCGCATTCGGCGAGCGACGCCTCTACCTCCTCCTGCCTTTCCCTCCTCTTCTACTACTCAATGCGCTCTCAACTTTACAAACCACACACCACACAGAGGCACCAAACCCGGCACCTACGGCTCCAGCAGTGCAGATCAGCGGCCGGGCAGGCCGTCATCCCACGCCGCCAGCCAAATCTCCAGCGGTGCGGCGCAGCGGCAGGGCGTCGTCGCTCCCTCCGTTTTTCCTTCGCGCTTTCCACCAGAATAGAACCCACGCCCACACACAGTCACACAGCCACAAACGCACAGCCAGCTCTCTCCAGCACCATGGACGTCGCGCGGCCTGGTCCACACGCTCTGCCTCCTGCATTGCGTCCTTGCGCCGCCGCAGCAGCGAAATTCGCTCCCCTCTTTTCCACACGCCCTCACCCGCACTCATCCCAAACCTACAACCCACACACAACGCACACTACACAGGCACCCCCCCACCCCATGCCGCCAGCCATGGCCCCAGCAGTGCGGCGCAGTGGCCGGGCGTCGGTCAAGCCCGACAATGTCTACGAGGACGCGTTAAAGGAGGCCGCGGAAAAGAAGGTCAAGAAGCAGAGCAAGACGACCCTTCCCCCGGTGGACGAGGACAACGACGACGACGACTCCGAGGTGGAGAAAGAGGTGGAGGAGGAGGCGCAGAGCGACGACGACGACGACTACGAGGGACCTTCGCGGAAGCGCAAGCGCAAGTTGGCGTCTCCGAAGAAGAAGGCCTCGCCTCGCAAAGCCGCCACCAGCACCTCCACCACCACGACCAAGGGCAAGGGCAAGGGTAAGGCCAAGGCCCCCGCCGCCGGCTTCAAGGCAGCACAAGGGAAGAAGAAACCGACTGTCTCCTATAGCAGCGACGAGGAGACTTCGGACGAGGAGGGCCTGGACGGGCTTTGGACTGAAGTAGGAGGAGGGGCGAAGGGGAAGGGCAAGGGCAAGGGAAAGGGGGGAGGGGCGGCGAAGCGGGCTGCGGCGATTCGTGGGCGGGGCATGGCTAGCATGAAGGAGGGCAAGAACAATTTGCTTTTTGAGAGTTTGGTGCGGAATCTGCCGGTGGAGAAGCGGATGCGGGATTGGGTGAAGGCGTATGAAAAGGAAGAGGAGGACGAGGACGAGGAGGTGATGGGGGGGACGTCGTTGGTGGACATGTTCAACTTTCTGGTCTGGAGCGCCGGGGCGATTAAGACTTATGTGAATCGGGAGGCAGAGGTGCTGCCGGAGCTGGATTCAGAGGAGTGGGAGGCGTTGGTGGATGGGATGGTGCAGGATTTGAGGGAGGGAGGGGTGGCGGCTTACCCGTTGCTGGAGGGGGCGAAGTTCAAGGGGTTTCGGGGGAGGTTTGCTGAGGCGTGGGAGCAATTGGTTAAGGCGTCGCGGGATGGGAATGGGCATAAGCTAGAGGCGGTGCGTTCGGTTATTGATCTGGTGCGGGCTTTGTGTGAGGTGCCGTTGGTGTCGGTGAGGCACACGGCGGCGTATGCGGGTTTGAGGTTGGGTAGTGCCCTGGTGCAGGAGACGTTGGCGGTGAGCAAGAAGGTGGAGGTGGCGAGTCGGCAGCTGGAGGCGGAGCAGAGGAAGGGCGCGGGGAGGAGCCGGAAATCCCTGGATTTGAGTAAGGCAATTGAGGAGTTGACGGGGCACCAGGGGGCGTTGGAGGCGGTGCTGGAGGAGATTTTCAATGGTGTGTTTGCCTCGAGGTATCGGGATGTGAATGATAAGGTGCGCGCGGATTGCATGGAGGGGTTGGGGTTCTTTTTGGAGACGTACCCGAGTATGTTTTTGAGGGATCAGTTTGTTAAGTACTTGGGGTGGATGCTCTATGATAAGGCCAGTGGTGTGCGGGCGGCCGCGGCGGGGGTGCTGCTGAGGTTGTATAGCAAGAAGGCTTACCTTGCCCAGCTTGAGAATTTCACGGCTCGGTTTCTGAAGAGGTTGGAGGACTTGGTGCATGATGTGGAGGAGGGGGTGAAGAGGACGGCGATTCAGGTGTTGAGGTTGTTGCAGGGGGCGGGGTATCTTGATGAGGCCTCGCATGAGCTTTTGGACGAGGTGGATGAGTTGTTGTTGGACCCTAGTTGGGATGTGAGGACGCGGGAGCAGGCCATGTTGTTTTTTACGGATCATGTGGAGGGGTTTAATGATTTGTCGGACGGGGAGGATGAGGAGGGGGAGGAGGAGGAGGAGGAGGAGGAGGGGAAAGAGGATAATATGGAGGTGGAGGACGAGGACGAGGACGAGGAGGAGGGCGAGGGCAAGGGCAAGGGCAAGGGCAAGGGCAAGGGCAAGGGCAAGGCCGCGGCGGGCAAGTCGAAGAAGCAGCAGCAGCAGCAGCAGCGTCGTAGCGCGGGGGGGGGGCAAGGTGGGGCTCGCCGGCGGGGGGTGATGAAGCGCCTGGTGACGGTGGTGCAATTTTTGGATTACCACTTGGGGGAGGGGGAGCAGTGGGCGCCGGAACACGAGCAGCTGGTTGCTGCCTGTGTGGAGGCTTTCGAGCGGCACCCGGAGGGCGATTTCCTGTACGACTGGCCTACCTACTTTCTGCTCCTCCGCGAGGGTCAGCGGGCTGCTGCCTCTTCTTCTGCTGCTGCTGCTGCTGCTGGGCTTTCGGACCACGAGCAGTCCCTCCTCATCCGCCTTTTGGGGGCTAGCGTCAAGCGTGCTGCGTCCCATGCCGAGCTCACCCTCAGCTCGGGCAGCAGCAACAGCACAGGTGCCACCGGCGCGGGGGGCAAGAAGGGTGCTGCGGGGACTGCTGGCTCGGGGCCGGCTGAGATGAAGGCGCTGCGGGAGCGGAAGCAGAAGTTGGAGGCGGCCTTGGAGGCGTTTACTTCGGGGGCGGTTGAGGACTTGCCGAAGGTGTTGAGTCAGTTTCAGACGGATGCTAGCAAAATGGCGGGTTTGGTGGGGTTGCCCCAGTACTTGCAGGCGGCCACTATTGCGAATAAGCGGAATAAAGGCCATTTTGAGGCGTTGCTTAAGCTGTTGCGGGATGTTTATTTGAAGGCGACGGACGCGGCGGTGCTTCAGGATGTGGCTCGTTCGCTCGCTCATCTGCTGCAGCGTGATCAGGAGGCGGGGGGGCGCTTGCACAATGTTGGTGCTGTCCTCCAGACCATCGTGGCGGAGCTGCAGCGACGGCTTGATGCCTTGGAAGTGAGCAGCGGAAGCAGCAGCAGCAGTGGTAGCAGCAGTAATAAGGAGAATTATAAGCGTCGAGGGAACAATGGCTCAAGCTCGGGCTCGGGGGTGGGGGGGGAGGATGCGGATTTCTCGGCGGGTTTGGTGTTGTTGCAGCTGGGTACGTTGGGAAAGCAGATTGACCTGGCGGATTTTCTGGGGGGAGGGGGGGAGGATGGGAAGCTGGGTGCGGTAGCGGCGAGGGTGCAGGAGGTGGTGATGGCTAGACTGCAGGAGGAGCAGACGTGGGGTGGGGGGGAGGAGCGGTTGCGGTTGACGGTGCGGGTGGTGAGGGAGGGGATGTATTTGTTATATGTCCTTCTTTTGCATTCTACTCATGGGCTGATCCGCCTGGCGCAGGAGCAGAAGCCGCCTAAGAAGAAGAAGAAGTGGGGAAAGAAGAAGTTGGTCTTCAAGAAGGGAGGGAGGGGGCGCAAGGCTGCGGGAGAGGATACGGATGGGGAGGAGGAGGATGATGACGTGGAGGAGGAGGAAGAGGAGGAGGAGGAAGAGGAGGAGGAGTATGACGATGTGGGGGAGGAGGAGGCGAATTCGGTGGTGGCTCAGCGCACGATTTTGCTGGAGGTGTTGAGTGCTGTTTTGGGTATGGGGGGTTCGAGTAGTGAGCCTGAGGAGGAGGAGGACGACGACGAGGACGAGGACGAGAGCGACATGGACGAGGACAGCAGCAGCAGCCAAAAGAAGAACAGTCAGAAGAAGGAGGGCAAGGCTGGAAAGGGCAAGTTTTCGCTGACGGTGGTGGCGGCTATGGAGGAGGTGAAGAAGACGGCTTACGCCCTGGTGAGCGATTTGCGCTTCCTCTTCCGGCCTCTGTGCGCGCGCTACCAGGTTTTGCACCGGGTGGTTTGGACGCCGGAGCCCGACTTTTTGCGCTTGCTGCAGACGTTCTTTCAGAAGGAGGAGGCTCGGTTTGAGGAGGCTGCGGCGTTGGAGGCGGAGGGCGGGAGGGAGGAAGATGCTGAAGCGGCGGATGAGGTGTTACGTCGGGATTTGCTGGACCCTTTGATTCGCTCGGTGTTGTACACGACGGAGAGCATTAACCGACGGCAGGCTGCGGCGATTGCGGCTCATTGTGTGGATTCGGGCAAGCAGTCGACTGAGAGCGTGCGGTTTTTGATGAAGCAGCTCAAGGACCTGGACATGAAGCTCTACCTGGAGGTGCAAATGACCACCCTCCGCTCCTGCTACCACAAGTGGTGCCAGGCGCCCGTGGAGGGGGAGGATGAGGAGGCGGAGGCCGCAGCGGCGGCGGCGGGCCTGGAGAAGATTACGCGGTTGGGCGCGCGCATGGCGCAGACTTTGGGGGTGGGGCGGCTGAAGGCCGAGACGCCGGCTGCGGACTCTTTTGTGCGTTTTTTGAAGAGCGGGGTGGTGTTTGCTTTGGAGGATGCGCCGAAGAATTTTACGTTTTTGGATGCTTTGCGCTGTTATATGCCGAAGCTGCCTGAGGGCCGCACGCAGGAGGTGGCGCAAGTTTTCCGCGAGAAGACGCAAGCGTTGCCTGAGGTTGTCAAGGAGCAAGTGGAGCGGGAACGAGAGCTGGTTGCGTCCGAGGCGGAGGAGGCGGATCTGACGGAGGAGGGCATAGCTTACCTCAATTTCTATCATGAGCTTTACGGGCATTTTGGTGTTGCGGGGGCTGGGGCTGGGGCGGGCGCGGCGCTGAAGCGGGCCTCCACCACCCCTTCTAAGATCAAGCGTGGGTTGGCTAGTCCGCGCACGACGGGCTCGACGGCCAAGAAGCGGCGAGAGCTTGTGAGCAGCAGCAGCAGCAGCAAGAAGAAGGGGGAGAAGGGTGGTCGCAAGGGAGCGTCGTCCTCCCCTTCTGGTGGTGGTGGTGGTCGTCGTCGCACCTCTGCGGCTGCTGAGAAGTTAGGGTTGGGGCACGAGACGGGTGATGACGAGGAGGATTCTATCCACTCTTCGGAGGACGAGGACGGGAGGGGCGGCTTTTCGTCAAGGGATGAGGAGGAAGGCTTGCAGCCTACGCGGTTGCTGGGGCGGGCACGTGGTGGTGGCTCGAAGGGCTCAAGGGCGGGATCGACGGCGTCGGCCTCGGCCTCTGGGCGACGTTCTAGCTCAGTGTTGGCGTCGGTGCATGAGGCGGAGGAGGGCATCGAGGAGGAGGACGAGGAGGAGGGGGAGGGGGAGGAGGAGGAGGGGGGGGATTTCCGTGGGAGTCTGAGCCAGCGTAGCCAGCGCCGGGCTAGTAGCAGTCAGCGAAGCACGGCGTCGACGAAGAAGAGGGGGCGGGCGTCGTCTCAGGCGGAGGAGGAGGCGGTAGTGGAGGGGCGGAGTGCCACGGGTGGGTTTGATAGTGATAGTGAGACTTCTATTTTTGGGGAGTTGATGCTTTCGAAGGCTGGTGGTGGGGGGGGAGGAGGAGGAGGAGGAGGAGGAGGGGGTGGGAATGCGGGTAAGGGCGGCGGCAAGAAGCAGCGAAAGTAGAGGGTGGAAGGTGGGAGGGAGGGGTGTGTAGGAGGAGAAATAGGAAGAAGAAAGAGCAAGAGTAAACGTAGGGAAGGGGCGACAGCAAGGCCGCCGTTGATAATACAGGCGTGAGTAATACAAGCGAGGCAAAAGCAAGCAAGATGAGAGGAAAGGACCAGAGAAACAGAGCGACAGCGCGACAGCAGTAGGACGAGGACGAGGACGAGGACTGGAGCAAGGCAACGAAGACAGGGGAAATGATCAATCCAATGTAGACTTTGTGTGTATGTGTGGGAGAGAGACAAGAGAGAGAGTGGGGGAGTGTTTGCTTGCTTTGTGGGCAGGCGGCAATGAAGAAAAGAGGGGACAGGAAGGGGGTATCAATAGTCTTGTCAAGAAAAACACCTCATTCACAATAGAAAGAATAAGGGAGAGAAAAGTAGCAGACAATTGAAAAGTGTTTTTTTGTTTTTGTTTCGTCGTTTCCTTTTTATCTTTATTTTTGCTTTTTTCGTTGTGGTTTTTGGCTGCTTCTCTTTCGTTTTTGGTTTTCGTCAAGGCCTTTGCTTGCGCGCGACCTGAAGTGCCACGCTGCTAAATCCCACGACAGCTTATCCGCCTCTCTCTTTACCCTTCGACGTCCCCGCTAGTCTCAACGGCGGCACCATCGCTCACGGGCGCCTTAGCAGATTTTGGGCCCTGCCCCTCTTGCGCGTTGCCGCGGAGGAAGGAGAGGAAGAGGTTGGAGTTGACCTGTTCATGTTTGGAGGAAATGAATGGAGGAAAGGAGGTGATGAGAAATACGATAAGGTGCTGATAATAATCGCGGGAAAGTCGCAATGACTATTCGCAAGGCAAATTTAATATGATGCGCTGTAGAGGCACGTAGGAGGACACTGGTGGCTTGATTGAACTGATGCGGGGGAGGGGGAGTGAGTCGACACACGGATGATGCTTTGCGCTTCATGATTGATTGGTAAAGGGGATTAAGACAAAATGGGTGGGCATGGCATCCGCTTGAGAGGGCAGACGGGTGGTCGTGGTTCCCTGGAACGAACTCGTGTGTGGCTCCGTGCATGAGTGGGGCGGCAGGACTGAAGCACCAACGCCGCCTTTTCCAAGAGCTAGCGGTGGCTGGAAATGGCAAGAAGGAGAGTAAGGAGGGCGGCCGGCGGGAGGGCGGGGAGGGAAGGGAAGGAACGGGGAGGCACTTACGAAGTAGATCATGGCTGGCTGTTGTCGAAGGCTGGGGCAAGAAGAGGTGGTGTGTTCCTGTGTGGGGAGGGCGAGTGGTGCGTTAGTTTATGTGTATGCTAGCACAATTAGTCGCAAGGGCATCAAGGCAGCAGCAAAGAAGAAAGTGAAGCGAGGTGGTGTGTTCCTGTTGGGGAGGGCGAGTGGTGCATTGGTTTGTTGGTAAGCTAGTACAATTGGTCGCAAAGGCATGAAGCAAGCACGTCAAGTGCATAAGACCTGAGCACCCTGCCCCATGGGGAGGTAATGCTCTGCACGGTGTAGGCCTACTTCGGCATGCGCCAGAAAAAGCCCTCCCAGAGGATGCACGTGCACGCACACGCACTCTAAAGAAACAAGACAAGACGAAGACGCAGCTGATGAAAAAGAAGAAAGTGAAGCAGGGGAGGTTGAATGACGATGGCGCTCCTTGCCTCATCCATCCGCACCAGCCACCAGCAAGTACCTGAATCACCGCGTGGGGGAATCCATCGAGGAGCGCTTGTGCTGGTGGCTGCTTTGGGCGCAGGGTTCACTACTGCACGTAGCTTGAGAATTCGGGCCCTGCTTGATCTCTGCAGTGGTTGAGTCTGTTGGGCTTGGGGTGGTGGGCGTTCCTGCGGCAGGTGCTCTCGAGCAACCCAGCAAACAACTCCTGCTCCTCCTCGTTCTCCTCCTCCTCCCCTACTCATCGCCGCTTCCCGCAACTCACCACTCACACATACACCCATGCACCACCCACTAGGCACCTCTGCGGTCAGGATGCTTACAAGACTTGCCAGGACGGCGAGCTCGCGGGCCGCTGCGACGGCGCTGCCCGCCACCACGTGGACGCAACGAGGTAAGAAGAAGTGCTGGTCGTGTTTGTGTTGTGTGCATTTGCTGGTGCAGGCAATTTGCGCGTAGTACAGGACCCCATGCTTGCGGCGGGGTGTGTGGAAGGGCTATGTGTAGAGTACGGGTGTACGCTTGTGTCAAAAGACGTGTGGGGCGGGGGAGGAGTAGTGCCCCTGCAATCATGACCGTGGACGCTGCGCTCCTTTTGGCTAGCTCGCACTTTTCCACGTATGTATCCTCACCACCCTTACACCTCACCATTCCCACTACACAGCGGGCGTGACGGTGGCGCGCAACTTGGCGAGCAGCAGCAGTAGCAGTGCGGGGCCCGTGGATAAGATGGAGTCGTTCGACAATTACTACGAGAAGGACAAGCTGCACAAGAAGCCGGGCGACCCCAACAAGCGTGACTTCACCTACTTCGTCTTGGGCGGGGCGCGGTTCATTTACGCGTCGGCGGCCCGCTTGGTGGCGTTGAAGTTTGTGTCGACCATGAGTGCTTCGGCAGATGTGCTGGCTTTGGCCAATGCTGAGTTTGAGATTGGGGACATCCCCCTCGGGCAAGGCGTGACTGTCAAGTGGCGCGGGAAGCCCATCTTCATCCGCCACCGTACCCAGGCCGAGATTGATAGTGTGAACGCTGTGAACATGAATGAGCTCCGTGATGCTGAGGCGGATGTCATCCGTGCCCAGCGGCCTGAGTGGCTGATCCTTGTTGGTATCTGCACGCATTTGGGTTGTGTCCCTATTGCTAATGCTGGGGAGTACCACGGGTGGTTCTGCCCTTGCCACGGTTCTCACTACGATGTCTCGGGTCGTATCCGCAAGGGCCCTGCGCCGTTGAACATGGAGATTCCGCCTTACAAGTTCCTGACGGACACAAAGGTGCTCATTGGGTAAATGTGAGACTATAGCTGGTGGGGGAAGAGGGGGAGGGGGAGGGGGAGGAGGGGCAATTTTGAGAAGGATGGAAGGATGAATGATGAAAGGGAAAGGCGGGTTCATACGAAGCTTTTTTGTGTGTGGTGGTGGTGGTGGTGGCGACGCTGGTATGGGCGTGAGTGTCTGTCTCTGTTTGCCTTCGAGGCGACAGGAGGCTATTCTACAGCTCTTTGGGGAAGCGGGTTTTGTAGGAGTGGAGGGGGGGCAGGAGGAGGGAGGGAGGGAGGGAGGGAGGGGGGGGGGTCAAATAGTACAAGGAAGATGAAGAAGAAGAAGAAGAAGAAGAAGAAGAAGAAAAACAAACAAACAAGACAGATGAGAAGAGAATTTGTATGGCTGATTTATACATTGCATTATTTTCTGTCCATTTCTTTGTTTTATTTGACCGTTTATCTTCTACTTTATGCGCTAGAAGATGCAGGGGATCGAAAATTCTTCATTGAGATATGTTGCTGCTACTCGTTCACAATTTTTATTCATTTTATTTTTATCTGTTTGATTTCCTTTCAAGCGCTAGAAGAAGGAGGGGATTTGGGTTCCTCTTCCTCCTCGAGCCGGCCCAGCACATTCCCCACCAAATACAACGACCCCGTCACAAGCACCTCCAAAGGCTCAACAGCCAGCATGGCCTTAATCTCTTCCAACGCCGCGGCCACTGAAGGCAAGACCGTCGTCCGCGTCTGTTGATCGGCCCGCCCAATCCAATCCTCCTGCTCCTCCTGCTGCTGCTCCTGCTGCTGCTTCTGCATCTTCATGGGGTACGCCTGCAGCACCCGCCATGTATCGCGCAGGGCCCGCTGCCACTGCAGGCTCTCCGGTCGCTCTTCGGCCTTCCCCTCCAGCGCGTCGCATAAAGAACGGAGCGTGGCTTGGTCCAACTGCCGGGCGTAAGCACCCTCCTCCCCCTCCTCCAGCAACAGCACACGCGCAGCACGGGCATGAGCCAAAGTAGGCTTAGCGCTCGCCACGGGACAAAAGAAGACGACATCAAACCGCAACGCTGCTGGTGTTTTTCGATTAACCACCAAGTGAGATAAAAGGTCAGGAACGGTCTTCTCCTCCCCGCAGTTAAAAATCAAAACACGACGACGATGCCCTCCCTCCCTAGGCGAGACCTGGCTATCAAACCACTCGATAGCAGTCCGCATGCTCTCCTCCGTATGTGCTCCATCGATGAAAAAGCGGCAGCGCGGCCCCCACTCCAACCGCTGGCACCGGCCGGGCCACGCACAACCCTCCAGCCCCTCCCTCACGGTGGGCTCGTGAGCAAGCAAGTAGGGGGTGGTATCCACCCACGCTTCAGCTGCAGCTTCCTCCTCGTCAACCACTGGTGCGAGGCCGAGGGCTGGTGGTTGGTGAGATTGGGAAGGAGAAGCGTGGTGGTGGTACTGCTGGACTAGCGCAAGGGCAAGGGCAGCGTTCATAGCTTGGAAATCGCCTGCAATGCCCAACTTGATCTCGGCCGGCAAAGGCTTCACAAGATGTAATTCTGCACCAGGAGCCTCTAAGGCACAGGTACGTAGCACGCGCAAGGCTGAGGCTGCGTGGCGCGGTGGCTGTGGTCCGACAAAGCACGGAACGCCGGGTTTGATGATCCCGCCTTTTTCCCAAGCAATTTCCTCGATGCTGGTGCCGAGTAAGTCCGTGTGCTCCAGGTCCAGCGTGGTGATGGCGCATGCCACGGATCGGGGCACCACATTGGTCGCGTCAAACCGGCCGCCAATGCCGACTTCAAGGATGAGCACGTCCGCGCGCTCTTGCACCGCAACCCAAAAACAGAGCAGCGTCAAGAACCGAAAGTATCCAGGGACGGCCTCAGGCTCGGCTTCATGGGTGGTGGTAGCCGCCGGCGTAGTGCCTGAAGGCATTGAGAGTGGTGCTGCTGGTGGTGGTGCGGTTTCGTGAAGACGGTTCCACACAGCCCAGAGGTGGTGCGACCATTGCGTGTCTGTCAAAGGCTGCCCGTCCAAGCGGATCCGTTCGTTGACGCGCACCAAATGTGGTGAGGTAAAGAGCACCGTCCGTACACCTTGCCGACGCATCACTGCCTCAACAAACGCACAGGTGGAACCTTTCCCCTTGCTCCCCGTCACGTGCAGGGTTGGGAGCGTCGCCACGCCCTCCGTAAGGCCCAGGCGCTGCAGGTAGACGTTCATGGCCTTGACAGTATCGCGGCGGGCGCTGTAGGCCCGACGCAACGAATCCCCGTGCAGCTGCGTCGAGTTCAATGCTGCTAAGGACCCCGCGTAGTCCTGGCCTGGCTTGGCCATGGTTTGGTGGCCCCTATTGTTGTTGTGATTGTGAGGGAAGAAGGTCGGGGGGGGTGGGGAGGTTGCTATAGTTGTGGCGGGAGAATGGAAATTTTGTGATTCCCTCCTTTGCCTGCCCTCTTTCTTGTCCACGTCACAAAGACCACGCTGCCCCTAACTCACGGAACATCACTGGGCCTTGTTGAATCTAGTGTCGTGGTGGTGGGGAGGGCTGCTTGGCTGGGTGTGGGAGGGCGTTGTTCGTCGTGAACCGCGATGTTCTTCGTTCGGAGTTAAGCAACACTAAACACGACACCACAAGCCACACCATACACACGGACACAGGGCGAATCGCAGGCAAAGGCTCCCTCTGATCACCCCAGATAAACATGCCGGCCTCCAATCTCGTGCGCTACTAACTTCCTCTTCTCTTTCCTTCACCCAACCCCAGCTCACGGAGCGCGCCTAGCAACAGCATCAGCACCACTAGCAGAAGCACCACCACCACCAGCAATGGCCCCGGCAAGCGTCGTCAAGCAGAAGCCCATCCTCAAGGGCGTGGTGGCGTACTGCCATGTCCTGAATGAGGACGGCTCGGACGTGAGTGGCGCGACGGAGAAGGAAGTCAAAGACCTAGGAGGGATCACCACCAGGCGGCTCGCGGCGAGCACCCACGTCTTCCTTTCCTCCAACGTGGCCTCGGCGTCAGCGATTTACAACGAAGCCCTCTTCTTGAAGAAGTGCCTAGTCACGACGCAATGGATCGAGGTGTGCAAGGCAGTGAGTGAGCGCATCTCCACGGCAACCTTTGCCCCCGCAGCTCCCGTGTCTCCAGCCCTTTTCCTCGCCAAGAAAAAAGCCGCTGTACCCCGCCGTCAGCGCAATAAGTTCGAGACCGTGAACAAGGAGGACGCGACCTTGCCCTCCCCTTCCGCCGCCTGGTACGTCCTGATGATCATTTCCATCACTCCTTCCAACTCTCTCGCCGCTTGCCCATTCATCCAACCGCCACTCATTCTCCTCTCCCTTTCTCCCTCCCTTCCTCCTCCCCTCCCTCCCTCCCTCCTTCCCCAACAGCTTTAGCTCCTCCCAAATGAAGGACCCTGTCGCCCAGCAGGAAGCCAGTCGTCGCATTCGGGGCGGGCGTCGTTCCTCTGCTGCTGCAAAAAAACTTAAGCTGGCCCTTCCCGCGCCGATCGAGGAAGCTGAGGAGGAGAAAGAGGAGGAAGAGGAAGAGGTAGAGGAGGAGGAGGAGGTGGGGGAAAAGGAGGAGGACGAGGAGGTGGAAGAGCCTACGCCGAAGCAATCAACAGGCAAGAGCAACAAGACGCCTCGCTCCCTCTCGGGCCGTACGCTGGCGAGTGCCCGACGAGGCAAGCTGGCGGCAGCAGTGGCGGCAGAGGCGGTGGATGAGATTGAAGAGGAGGAGGAGGAGGAGGAGGCAGAGGCGGTGGATGAGATTGAAGAGGAGGAGGAGGAGGCGGCGGAGGAGGGGGAGGACAAGGAGGAGGGGGAGGAGGACGGGATGGGGATGGGGCCGGATTATGCATGGCAGGAGGAGGAGGAAGAGCAGACTTGGATGGTGGCGCAAGGCGAGGAGGAAGAAGAGGAGGAGGAGGAGGAGGAGGAAGAGGAGGAGGAGGAGGAGGACAATGACGGTGGTAGCAGCGTTGCCTCCGCCCCGGCCGTCGCTGCCCCTGTCCCTGCTAAGCGGAGCTCGAGGGCGGGTAAGAAGGTGGTTGAGGAGAAGGGGGAGAAGGAGAAGGACGAGAAGAAGGGGAAGAGCAAGAAGCGGGCGCTCGAGACGGAACTGGTCAGTGCTGTCTGCACGGGGGGCTGGGGTTGTGGACGTTGCACGTTCAACAACCGCGCGCGGGCCAAGCAGTGCGAGGTGTGTAATTTCGCCCGTGATTGCGTCTTGCCCGCGCTGAAGGACGGCCAGGCGGATGCGAATAAAAAGGCAGCAGCGTCGTCTTCCTCCTCCTCCTCCTCTTCGTCCTCGAACAAGAAGCCGCGCGTGAGTACCAACAGCGCCAGCAGCACCAGCAGCACCAGCAGTCGCAAGAAGAGTGTACCCCCCACGAAGGAGAATATCAAGCCGACCAAAAGCAAGGCTACCTCTTCCTCCGCCACGTCCTCCTCCTCTTCATCCTCCTCCTCCTCTTCCACCAGCACCAGCAGCAAAAACAAAAACAAGGACACGAAGAAAAAGGCGGCTGCTAAGCCCTTGGACGCTCCGAAGGAGAAGAAGAAACCGAAGAAGCAGGCGAAGCAGGAGGCCGAACTTGAGGAAGAGGATGGCGTTGTCATCCTTGCTGTTTCAGGCATAGACGGGGAGGTGCGTTCAGCACTAGCAGCAGAGATGAGGGAGTTGGGAAAGAAGCTCGCTGCAGGGGGGGCTGCTGCGCCCTTGCCCAAGATGCTGCAGGCTGATGATCCCTCGGTCGTGTTCACCCATCTGCTGGTCCCTAGTGATCGCGAGTGTCGGCGCACGCTCAAGGTCCTCTTTGCTCTTTGTTCGGGCGCACACATTGTCACTGCTGATTGGCTGGTGGAGAGTGCTGCCCAGGGCCGGTGGCTCCCTGAGGATTACTATACCATCGACCGATTCCAGCGCCGGCCCACCGAGGAGATACGCCATGTGGCCGCTGGGGAGAAGGTGTATGTTGGGCCTTGTGAGACCCCGTCCCGCCACATTATTGGGAAGCTGGTGGTGGCGGCGGGAGGGGAGTTGACCACGTCCTTGCGGGATGCCTCCTTGGTTGTAGTGCAGTCGGGCTTGGCGGCAGCGGAGGGATGGATGGTGGCGACGTTGCAGAAGAAGGCGACGGGTGCGCGTTTGCAGGAGCTGTTGGACGAGCGGCTTGTCGTGGAGCCGCGGTTTTTGTTTGAAGGCATTGATACGGGGGTGTTGGCCGAAGACAAGGTATGTGTATGTATGTGTGTGTATGTATTAGGACCTATTTGCTTATCGTGTATTATCTTGTCAATGCGGTTTTGTATTTCCCAAGGCGCAAGGTATGTGTATGTGTGTATTTTCCTTCTCTTAATCGTGCGAATCTCTTCTAAAAGGCCTGTTGGTGTCCATGTCGCTGCAGGCACGCGTGTGCAATTTTGTTTCATTCGTGCCCACCCCTCGCCGCTTGTCCCTCTTCTTTTGCACGAAAATCCCAAGTAAACAACTCACCAAGTTCACTCTCCTCCTTCCCTTCTCTAGGACGAGTACGCCATCATCGCGCCGAGCATGAAGAAGAAGGCAGCCGGAGCGGGGGGCAGAGAATAAATGACGTGAAGCGAATGGGTGGGGATGGGGGGGGAGGTTTTGGCGGCGGTAGTGGAGCGCGGAATTTGGACCGAAGACTTTTTCATTCGGTGGTTTGGGCAAAAGAAGAAGAAATATGGTGGTCGAGTGCATGCGCAGGCACTGTTGTTGTGCTAGACATATTTGGCCCTCGATGCTTTTGCTTGTATTGTTTGGTTTTGTGTTCTTGCATCTCGCTATCTACTGAGCAATCCCTTTCTCTTTGCCTCTGACCTCCCACCCTCCTATTGTCCAATATATATGCAGGAAGCAACATCAACCATCGTCATGCAGTCCAACGACGACGACGACCAGCAACACCAAGCGCCACCGGCACCACCGTCCCCAGAGCTGCCGACGACGACGACAGCGCTGCCCTCCACAAGGCTTGGTACTGTGCGCGCGGGTACTCTGAACGCCTTTTTCACGTGCTCGCTCTGCGAAGGCTACCTGCGCGACCCCTACTTGCTCGTGTGCTGCTTCTCCCGTCGCTATTGCAAGGACTGCCTCATCCGCAACTTGCGGCAACAAGACAGCAGGTGTCCGAATGCGGCTTGTCAAGCATACCTCGGCGCCAAGCTCAGTATGCTCGGGCGGCCCGACGTCCAGCTCAAGGACATGATGCTCAAGCTCCTCCCTGATGTTTTTGCGCAGGAACGCCAACGAGAGGAAGCATTTTACCTGGCACGGGAAAGTGACTACCCCTCCCCAGCCCCGACGCAAACGCTCCCCTCGACAACCCGACCGCCGGCGTGGCAGACCCGCCCGCGCGACACGCCACTGGGCCAGGACATGTTTGTCTTGTGTCTGCCTGCAGAGGATTCAGAGGAAGGGGGAGCGGCAGCAGCGGGAGCCGCAGGAGCAGCTGCACAGGAGTCAAGCGCGCTTCCTGCCCTTGAACTGCCGTTTTTCAAGGTGCAGCGCCGCATGCAGGTGTTGCATTTGCGCCGCGTGTTGGTGGCTGCGTTGGAACTCGCGGGCGAGCTGGATCCAGAAGATGTGGACGTGATTTGCAAAGGCGAGGTGCTCACGGGCCAGCACTCCCTCTACTTTATCGAGAAGACCGAATGGGCACATGAACGGCCACCGCTCACCCTCCAGTATCGAAGGAAGGCGCTTTTGTGAGAAAAAGAAATTGTATGTACAGTAAGAGAAGGAAAAAGAAACATATACATAACTCCACTCGCCATTGTTTCTTGCTTTTTGGTATTGTCGATTTTACTTTGTTGATGAAACTATCTACACCTCTTCCTTCATGCGCATGCATTTTCCCTCCCTTCCTCTTCTCAAAAAAAACGCTGGAGGGCACGCGGAGCTTCCTCCGCCTGTCGGCTACGACTGTCGCTCTCCTTTTGCTTCGCCTCCTCCCGGGCCTGATCAATCTTCTGCTTCAGCAACACCGTCTTCTCATCCACCACATTCTTCTGCTTGCGCTTCAGCTTCTTGCCCAGCTTATTCTTACCGCGCATACGATTCTTCTCCTTCTTGGGCTTGGCCGGCCGTCGGTCCGCCTGCTCCATGAGCTCCCGCTGCTCCCGCATCAATTCCTCCGGCTGCCGATCCACAGCACCCACCGTGCTAGGGTTCAGGGCAATCGTCTCCGGCGCCAGCTTGTCCAGCAAGCCATGCACCTCCGCCTCACGCCGCTGCTTGCGAGACTGGAAGGGGTTGGCTTCCAAAGTATCGAAGTTAGGCTCTCCCGCCCCGGGCACCACCATTGAGACATACCCGCCCTTGTGACCCAAACCCAGCACGTCCTCGTAGGGGCGGAAGCGCACCGTATCCAGCGCATTACCCGGGATGTCATGCCGCAAATAAGGCGACTGCACCTTACGGGCGAGGGCGTCCTTCCAGACCGTCACGTGGGAGCCAAAGCCCACGGCGAGCAAGCCCTTCTGACTGATGTCCACGCTGGAGGGGGGAGAGGTGAATTGGTAATAGTGCAGCTGCTTGTACACCCGCAGGTCCCACAGCTTCACCTCCCCGTCCATCCCCGCCGAGGCCATGTACCGCCCCTCCCTATCCACGGCCAGGCCTGTGACGGGCCCACGGTGGCAAAGCATCGAGACCAGAGGCTGGCCCATGGCGGGGCTCCACAAAGACACCACCCCGTTGGCATGTCCCAGGTGCAGCACGCCGTTGTGTGGGTTTTGCCTCATGGCCTGGCACACGCCCTTCTTCGTGCCGTACTCCGCCACCAGCTGCCCCGTGGACACGTCTTGGTACTTGAGCCAGCCCGCCCGGCCCACGGAAGCGAGCAAGAAATGGTAGGGCAAAAATGCCAGGCGCATCGGGTCAATGTGGCCCCGCAGGCAGTGCAGCTCCAGCCCTTGGTTGTCGTAAATGTACACGTACTTCTTCTGCGCCACGGCGAACATACCTTCGTTGTGCAAGAAGCTCACGTCCCGCACCGGTTCCCCCAAGTTCAATTCGCGGGTCACCTCCATGCGCAGGGCGTCAATCAGCGCGACGTGGCCATGGCGCCCGCCCAGCAGCAAATGCCGGCCGTTCCGTGCCCAGTCCAGCGTGTACGGCCCCAGCGTCGGCAAGTTCAAGGCAAAGCTTTGGCTGGCCGTCTGCACGTCCACGTGCCGCTTCAGCTCCCGTTGTGTCAGCCTCCACGTCTGCTCCATGGGGCCTTCCGGCTCCAAGTACCCCACCTCCTGTGGCAAGAGCATCTCGGAACGCGCCGCCTCCAACGCCGCGTCCTTGAATTTCTTTTCCGACTGCTTCAGCTTGGTCTTGAGCCGCTTGTCCGTCATTTTGCTGACCGCGTTGGGTCCCATCTCCCCCTCGTACAAGACTTTTGCCTTGGCATCCCGTTGCCGCTCCACCAGGGTCAGGGGCGTCTTGACCGCTTTGGGGAGCAGGCTCTTGCTGCTGCCTTTTGTAGTCATCTTGCCCGTGGCGCTGGATTTGTCCTTCCGGATGCTGCCACTTCCAGCAGCATGGCCTGTGCCGCCATCCTCCGTGGCCTTGACCATTTGCCTGTGTGTGTGTGAGTGGTGAAGGGTGGTGGTGGAGAGGGGTGGTTAGAATGAGAATGAAGATACTTTGCGTAAAAGTGCCATAAAATCTGCCCGCCGGACACACGGGTAAGCACATTCCACTCAACACATGCCAGGCCTCCTAATATTGGTGCTGGCTGCTTTGTTTTTGGGGTACAAAGCGACAAATGGTGGGCATTTGCGGTGCATTCGAGCTGAACATGCAACGCTCCGGGTATGAGAGAGATCAAGCTCCCCACGTTGGCACGTACACCTTGCGTCAACCTACTTGCCAAGTCTCGTCCGTCAGTCCTCGAGCATCATTCATCAGTCTTTATTCTTTTGTTTTGGTATTCATTTACATCTTATTCTCGTCTGCCATGCCCAGGTCTTGTAGTAGAGTCTTTTTGTTTATTTTTCCCATGGCATTCTTAGGGAGAGACATGACTAGAAAAAGTGTGCGAGGTAATTTATATGGCGCCAAGCGGCTGGCCAAGAACGGCCGAAGGTCTTCAATCGTCATCTCCGTGTTTTTGCTGCTGATGCTGTCCTCTTTCAGCCGCACAACAGCCACCACCTCTTCCCCAAACTGAGGGTGATTCCTCCCCACCACGCTTGTCTCCGCAACCAGTTCATGCTCTAGAATGGCGGACTCTATTTCCAACGCACTAAGCTTGTACCCTCCTGACTTGATGATGTCGGCGGATAAGCGCCCCAGTATCTTGTACCCTTTCTCCTCGTGATACTCTCCCACATCGCCCGTCTTGTACCAATTCTCTTCGTCAAAGGCCTGGCGCGTGGCCTTCTCCTGGTTGTGATAGCGACTAAATAGGCCTAGTGGTGATCGCACGCGCACCTCTCCCTGCGCCCCTAGCTCCCTTGTCACGTCCGCGCCTGTGTCAACGTCCACCAATCGGACTTCCACGCCCGGGAAAGGACCACCCACATATCCAGGAAAGCGGGCGGACGAATTGCCAAGAATCATGCCAGCCTCGGTGGTCCCGTACCTTTCCAGAAGGCGATGGCCCGTCAGGGCTTCCCACTCGTAGAACTGACACTGTGGTAGGGCAGACGAGCCGCTAACCATGAGGCGCATCTTGCGTAGGTGCTGCAGCGCGCGTGCCTGGGAAACTCCGTTCAGGCGGCCCGATTCCAGCTCCTCCAGCATGAGTGAATATATGGTGGGCACTGCATGAAATATGGTGAGCGATTGTTTGGTTGGATCCGCGAGTCGCTGCCAAATGGCGGCGGCCGTGGGGGACCCTAGAAACTCGACAGCACCCCCCGCCCACAAGACTGCAAGGAACTTGTTGAGTAAACCGTGGAGATGATGCAAGGGCAAAAAGCTCAGGACGCGGTCTGCCGGCGTATAAGTCCATGCATCCACGACAGCGCGGCACATCTCCGCAAGCTGCGCGTGCGTTTTGACCACGCCCTTGGGCCGGCCGGTGGTACCACTGGTATAAACGACCATGGCATCCGCCGATTCTGACATGTCAAACCATTCCACCTCCTGGGCTGCTGGTCTTGGCGTGACCGTGTCCTCGTATGAAGAAAGGGTGCTGGCATCAGGCGCACGGCTCCCATCCACCACCAGGTCCACGACTTCTATGTCTAAGCCCTTCGCGCCGCGAAGCACGGGTTCGAACGCAGGCCGGAGCTCGGGATGTAGCAAAATTTGCATGCAGCCAGCATCTCGCAAAATATACTCCGTCTCGGCCGGCGGGTTGCGCGAATGTATTGGCACGACGGCAGCACCGGCTTGCAACACGGCCATATAACCGACGCAGAAGCTGTGGTCCCGTGGGGCTAGGAGGGCGATGGGGCGAAAGGATGACGGAGACGTTGACGACGACAGCGGCCCTTCTGTTCGACCCAAAATGGCTGAGACTCGGGTAGCCTCGCGCAGCACTTCACGGTACGTCAAGCTATAACCCGTCTGAGACGTGACGACGGCGGTGCGATGTCCATGCTCGACGAGCTGCCGGAAGAGTTGGAGAGAGGGCAAATATAGCTTCTTTTCCATGCCTGTGGTTTGTGTGTGTGTGTATTTTGCGTGTCGCAGGTGAGCAACTGAGCGGCTGAGCGAGTTTCTTTCCCCATATCCGCATATTCGTACAAAAGAAAACGGGCCCGCGCGTATATGCAGCGGCCACGCTGCTCGTCGTAGTTTTGCTCTTCTTTGAACATCTGTCCTCTTCCCTTGCAGACAAGGGGGGTACCAAGCGCTTGTGTCTTTGCTTCTTTGTGCGTACTTTTGTTGTGTGTCCATGGATGAAGTTTGACCATTCCTTCAATGACTACTTCACTCAGTCTGTTGGCGTTCATGCCCCTATCTTCTCTCTCCCCCCTTCAAAAATCCTCCGCCATAATATTCACGACCAGCGCCGTCCAGCCCGTGAATGGATGGCATCGCATGCCCTTCCCCGTGGCGTCGTTGTACTGCTCCCAAAAATAGCCCGTGGCCTGGTACTGCCCCAAGATTGTGCTCAATAGGGCGTCCCTCAGCTCGCTGTACATATTTTTCGCCTCGCTTTGATGTGGGCCGGCAGCGCGGCTGAGGCTCCACAAGGAGCGGAGGGCCAAGTAGTTGACGTTGATCCAGATGTAGCCCCGCCAGTACGGCGCATCGCCTGTGGGTGGGGAGGAGGGAGAGGAGAGATGGCGTGAGTAAACAGGCATGTGACAAAATCGGCTTGAGCTCCTGGCATGCGGTGAGCTACACAGACGTGTAAAAACAGACACAGGGCAAGGGAGAGACACGCAAGGAGAACATAAAAGCTTTACGCCATCAAGCAGCTTCTCTCTCAACCAAATAACTTTGTATACTACCTGGTGCGTTTTCTTGTTGATAGAACGGGTCTGAGGCGGAGAGGGAGCGGATGCCGTACGGGCTCCAGAGCTGGGCTGGATCCCGCAGGGAGGCTAGGAGAGGGCCAAGGCGGGGACTGTCAGGTGGCAGTAAGCCCAGCAAGAAGGGAAAGAGGCTGACGTAGCCCACCCGCGACACATGCTGTGGTATCATCTCAGGGCCTCGCACGTAGGCCATGGTGGGCTCGTTTGAAAGCAGGCCCAAGACAACCGGATACTTGGACGGGCAGGGCGACATAGCTCCCTCGGGGTTTTCCTGGTCGTATTGCATCAGCACGCTCCGCTCTACCCGCACGCCCACCGCCGTCTTGGTTTCGGGGTTTCCGCACCGCACAGCGTACGTCTCGCCGATAAAGCCGTCCTCCGAATGCATTCCATAATCAAAATAACCGCCCAAGGTCTCGTTCCAATGGAAAGTGTCCAGGGCCCCAAGCAACTCCTCCGCCACCCGCGCATATTTCTCTCCTCCTTCTTGCTGCGCCTTGGCGGCCACATCGCTGCCACCGCCGGGCTTGGCGGCTGCCTGCACAAGGGCCAGCCGCGAGAGGATCTGGCACCCCTTGATCACCCAGCAGAGCAAGTCCACGTGGCGTTCTTCTGGCCCAGGTTCCGAGGCGCGGGGGTAGTCGTCCAACCCTGAGGCAAAGGTTGTGGCCATAAGCTTCTCGCCGGGGTCGCCCCGCCCACGCCAGCGGAAGCTCCCTGGTTCTTCCCCGCGCTGTGAGCTCAAAAGCCAGAGCACCCACCGCTCCAGGCGATCTTGGATGGCCTCCAAGAAATCAGGTCGTCGCAACATAGCCGGCACTACCCCGCCCTCTTTCCCCTCCTCCTCGTCGGGCTCGCACTGCTGAGGCCCATCCTCGGATAGAGCCAGTATCTTCTCGAGCGTGAGGAGGAACGTCGGAGGGTTGGCCACTGCCACGTCCTGGGGCAGGAACTCTGCCGGGATGCGACGACGAGCCTGCTCGCCCAGAGAAATCTCTCGAGGGATCCAGCCCAGGTCAGGGCAGTCCTGGTGCGCGTGCATGTGCGAGAGCCAGTGCAGGAGCACGTCGTAGGTCAAGGCCAGGTCCCATTTGTGCAGCAGCAGCTGGTGGAAGCCTTCATCCCACAAGAAACCCCGGGGGAAGAAGCTGCGGGAAGGCACAGCGGTGAAAAGGCTGGTGGGAAAGGAGGTCAAGACTGCTGTTCTGTCGCCGCCCTCCTCGTCGTCACCATCAAGGAAGCTACGACCTTTGATGGGGGTTTGGCCGTGAAAATAGCCCACCCCGCCAATCGTGTTGCTGAAGGCCGCTTCCGCCGCCTCGATCTCTTCCGCGGTGAAGCTGCGGCCCCGGTAGCCGTGCTGGTCCAAGGCGAAGAGCTTGGTAAAGCGTTCCCGAAACTTTTGCAGGCCCTGGGTCGTCGTGCGGTCAAGCAATGCCTTGAGGTTCACGACGTCCTCCTTCCCCGGCTCATCCTCCTCGTCTTCGTCTTCCTTTTTATCTCCGTCTGGCGGGGTCCGCGCGCGTAACCGGGCGTCGACCTGAAAGGCGCCCGCACTCGCGACGCGGAGCACCACTACATTGCTGTAGGCTGGCATCTCGTCAGGCAACACATGCAGCCCGCGCGGCTTGCGTCCTGGTGAGCCGCTTGCTCTTGCCATCCGCCGGCCTTCGTCTTCGAGCTTAGCTTTGAGGTCTGCGAGCACCACCCCCGAGCCGCCCCAATACGAAATGGAGAGCGGGGCAGCACTGCCGGCGGTGCTCTTGCCCTTGCCCTTGTCGCTGCTGCTGCTGCTGCTACTGCTGCTGCTGCTGCTGCCAACAGAGCTAATCCCCACCTCCAGGATAAAGTCGCCCAAGTCCTTGCTTTTGCCGTGGATGTAAGCCGCCCCACTACCCTTGCCACGGTCGATCAGCAACTTGAGCCCTTCTTCCCCGCCTGCCGCCCCCAGGCACCTTCCACCGTCCACGCTCCCGTCGCAATCAATGGCCAGGTACAAATACACTGCTGCCGGGCGCTGCTGAGGGCGGTGTTGCTGCTTGGAATCCGAGTCCTCGTCCTCTTCCTCCTCCTCCTCTGAGCTCCCCTTCGCTTGCTTCTTGGCTGGGCTGTCGGGCGTAACGTGGATGCGCGCCGCCCAATAACCCTCCTCTTTGCCAGCCAATCGCACGTACTCCGTCACCAGCCGCACCTTTTGCGCAGTGTCGTCGATGATTTGCCGCCCATAGTGCCGCCCGTCATGCTGCGTCCAGCCATACTTCTGGATGCGGTCCTCCTGACGACACTCGCTCCGAGCGTCCGCCACAGTGCGCCCTGGGCCATGCCAAAGGAGGCCACTTGCCACGGTGGCTGGAGCCGTGCGCGATTTGATGCAGAAGTACTGATTGGGCTGGTAGGTGCCCCACAGAAAGGTGGCATTGTGCTGCGCTGTCAAGACCTGTTGATGAAGGTTGGAAGGCGAAGAAGTCAGTGTCGGATTGGGGGGAGGGATGCTGTATTTTTGTGCTTGCAGAGATTTGACGGTTTGGGAGCCTGCTTCCATGAAGCCACTTAATATATTCGTGGCATCTCGCATACTCTAATTCCGTAAGAAGAACGTGGTCTACGCGCCAGACTGTAGAGGCAGACGACGCGGGGCGAGGGTTAATGCAGCGCCATTCTGCAACAGAAATAAAAGAGAACGCACCTTTCGAACTGCAGCTTCCTGTGCGGCCGAGGTCACTGGGCCCTTGACCCATCCTTCGGGGTCTGCTGCACACGTGTCGACGGCAGGGTTGACGAGAGAGGCCAAGACTGGGGCATTGAAGGCGATGACGGGTGTGGCAGGCAGAAGAAGGAGGACCAGCAGCAGCGTAGCTATGCCCCGGAGGGAGCAGGCCATCCTCCTTGGAGGCAAGGGCGTTGACGCAGGCAATGAAGTGCAAATTGTGCCGGCTTGTGGTGCTGTTTATTTTGTGTGTGTGGAAGGGTGGAGTGGTGAGAATGCTGCATGGATGATGGAGGCCTGGAGGCATTCGAACCGGTCATCGGCATCATCGCTGACTAAACTTCAACAGACAAGCCGGGCAAGCACAAGAAGTACTAGCCTTTAGAAAATGCACTAGGGACGCCATCGTCAGAATCCACTGAATCCACATGGTGAGCTGCAAGATTGAGAAGGATCTTTTGCGGGGGGAAGAGGCAAAAGCAGATAAGGAAGAGGCAGCATCGATCGACCACCACCCACGGTGGGGAGGTCACCAGCCGCAGCAATCCGGGCCCTGTCTGTCGTAACAAGGGGTATGCCTAATCAATCGAATGATACGAAATCCCCCTTGGTCGTAATTCTGAATGTCCTGAAGCCCGGTAAATCGTTAGAAGAGAAATACAAAGATTGTTTAGGCAAAGAGAGGCCCTTCCTCCCATTTTGGCAATTGGCCTTTCGGATCTAACCCAGCCAAAGTAAATTGAGAGCTTGACAGGCTGCGCACTCTCTCCTAGCCGCAAAGCGCAGTTTGAACTACCCATACATTGATTTTTGTTTCTCTCTTTTTGGCTTTTTTCAATAGCTTGCACTGTCTATGTAAATTGTGCTCAAATCCCAAACCGAAACACCTCTCTGTGTGTGCTTTTTGCTGGTGGTGTTTCTTGTGAGGCCCAGAACCCCTTTTTGTTTTCCTTCTTGAAAATGTATATGAGTGAAACCCTCTCACACACTGTCCTGTGTCTTGATTTTTGGCCTTCTTCCTGCAACGATCGCCGTCACCCCGCTCATTCACTCCATTCCATCATCTCATCTTCCTCGTCCTCCTCGTCTTCGAAGGCCTCATGGCCACCCTCACTCCACATCTCCTCCGCCTCCCACTCGTCCTCCTCCTCCTCCTCCTCCTCCTCCTCCTCCCACTCCTCCTCATCCTCCACCTCCTCCTCCTCCTCCTGGTAGCCATTAGACACATACGTCTGCACGTCCTTGGAGCTTCGGCCGGACTTCATGGTGTACGTAGCCACAAGCGCGCCTTTCTCCTCCACACTGCTCCCCTCGTAAATGTTGAAAACATGGCCATTAAAGGTATTCATACGCATGGGCACATTCTTCACCAGCTCTGCAAAAAAGGTGTCTTGCCAATACAAGCTATGACCAGGCACCAGGCTGACAAACTCCGCCTGGTGGCTGCCATCGCTGTCTCCACCATCCGTGCTGCTGGAGCCATCAATCTCATCAGGGCCGTGCACCTTACCATTCCACACCCACAGATTAGCAGCCCATTTAACGCCCTGCAAGACCGGGCAGCCCCCATGCAGCGAGGCATCGTCCTGCCCGCCCTCCGGGAGCTGGTCATAGAAAAGCACGGCCTGAGCCTTCATGGGCCTGACAGCCAGCTTGCTGCGGCACTGCACCACCAAGCGCTCCTGCCAAGAACCAGCCTTGATCCCAATCGCCTGCAAATCAATATCCTGCTCCTTCATCTCCCCCAACACCTCATCATAACTCTTATCCGTCCCATCCAACGCCTTCCCCTCAGGGAAGACCGTCTCTCCACCCACCTCCACGTCCGTCAAATACACAACCACCGTAGCAAAACGATTCGCGCCCCCCCGCCGGGCCGAGTTCAAGCGGCCCGTCTCCGTCGTCTCCAAGTAATCAAAATGGCTATTATAAGCCTGCGTGGTGTTATACCGCAAAATCTGCAAGCCGTCCGCCCAAGCGTTGTTGTAGGGACGGATGCCCAGCAGCTCGAAGATGCGGCGCTTCAGACGAAGGGAAGCAGGGGAGACCATATCCCAAGCGTTATCGCTCGTCCGGTGGCTGTCCTCCTGCGCGGCCTTGCCCTGCCCCGTGGTAGAGCGATGCAGGCCATCGATGTGGTCGTTGAGGTTGAGGGCGTTGTCGATGAGCTCGTCCGCTTCCTCGGAAGTGAAGAAATTGTTGAGGTGGAAGACCTTGGGGGACTCGGAGAGGGTCTCGACGACGATGGGCTCGCCGTTACCCGACGCCACGTGCCGCACCTCCACCAGATGACCCCGCTTGAAAGTCGGCCACATGAACTCCCGATGCCGCGGCACAAGCCAGAGCTTGTCGTCCTCCACCAGCTCCTCGCAGTTGGACACCTCCCAGCCATTGTGCAGGAACACCCGGCAACCGCCCGCCTCCGTGCAGCCCCACTCCTCGTCCACCTCCCCGCTCAGGGTTGAGGCCAGGGCATCCGGGGAGCGGCAGAGCTTGTTCCGCGAGACGATGGCGTTTAAGGGGTCCTCTGAGAAGCCGTTGCGGTACAGAAAGACGCCCATCTCGCCGGCGCCATGGCGGGGGGTCACGGGCGGGTTGATTGAGTCAGTGAGAATGTGCGGGCGGAAGGGGGCCTTCTTCACCTCCTCCTCCGTCACCTCCGGCCCCAGCAGACGTGCCGTGGGGTAGGCCACATCGCGCGATGGGTTGGGGTCCACCACTACGCGTTGAAAGGTCTTGATGTTACTGGGACTGTAGTCGCTGCTGCTGCTCTTTGTCAACAGACCCGTCACGAAGCCCTTGGTCTTTTGGACCATGGCCTCTGTCTCGGTGGGGTACAGGCCAGCTGTGTGGGTGGAGAGGAAGGAGTTCAGGGAGGTGAGTGATTGATACGCGGGGAGAATAGTCTCTTGCAAAGGGCGTCAGGGCTTGAGCGGCCTTGGCATTTTTGAATTGCAAGGAGAGAAAAACAGCACGAGGGAACCGCCCACAGCCCAGCAATCCCACCATTGAAGCGCACCGAGGCTCCGGACAACATTGTGTCAATGCGTTCTCGCATGGGCATACACACACAGATGCACCGATGGACGTCCAATTCAAAGGCAAGGGAGAAGGAGAGACATACACATGCGGGCTTGAGACGTACCGATGAAAGCCACACAGGCCACGCCCATAAAGCTGAGTAGGAGGAGCAGGTCAGGGCGTTGGGAAGGCGCCTTGGTCTTTGCGGACGAGGTGGGGGACGGCGAGGAGGGCTTGTCGCCTGCCCCAGAAGGGGCCGCCATATGTTGTCGGGTCTTCATGATCCTCTCTCTCCGGAGGTATGCGCAGCAGCAGGGGAAGGCGAGGGACCACGCCCACGCAAGATCCTGGGCTTTGACTGTGTGGCAAGAGTTGTGTGGGAGGGAGGAGGGCGGGGAGGGGTCAGTCGTTCGGAAGGCGAGGTGTGGTGCGCCGCAGCAGCAGAACCATATGCCTGCTCTCCTGCAGCTGCAGCACAAGCAAGGCGAGCGAAGGGGGGGTGAAGCCCATACATTTGAAAGTGTTGGCGATTCTGGTCATGAGAAAGCGAGACACCAGGTGTGCACCCGTGTCTCCCGCAAGCGCCCATGCCTTTGGGGCACATTGAGAATGAACCTTTGTGCGCCGTGTGGGTCGAGGTTGGTGTCCCGATCGACAGACAGCGACATTCTTGGGGCCGACCGCTGCTCGAGAGCCCCATTCCAACGTCGTCGTGTGCGTGCTTCGATCGGCGAGCAGAGCTGCTCACGGATGGGGAGGTTGCCTCTGCAGCAGCAGCGAAACCCCAGACACAAAGGCAATAGGTGATGTGAAGCACTGTGGTGCCTAAAATTGGGAGCAGCGTGATTCATATTACTGGACACGGAGAGCGTCATGGGTTGTTGTGGCTTCAAATGGCGAGCCGAGCTGCACAGAGCACGGGGAGGTTGGCCGCTGGCTGCAGCGAAGCACCAATTACACCAACATAGTAAGACACCCAAACATCTAGAAGATCACGCCATCTCGATGCGTGTATGGCTTAACCAATGTCATCATCGATCAAGGAAAAAAGAATTAACTAAAATTGACCTAAATTGACGAAGACCCCAAAAACAAGAAAGAAAAGATATTGCAAACAAGAGTGGCTCTCGATTTTGGAACAGCACAATTCACTTTAGATGGAACAAGCGTCGTGGGTGCATTTCTTCTTCCATGTGCCAGCTGCGACCTGGAGAGCCCAACCGCTTCTCCTCAAATCCCGCATGTCGTCCGTAATATCACAAGCAGCCAAGCAATCAATCCATGGTTTCTTTTGAAGAAATGGAAAAGGACAAAAAGCAAAAGGGCTATACCGGCACAGCGCGCTCTCTTCTTTTGACGTTCATTCTTTTTGGTATTTTCCTTCTGTCATTCAGCCAACCACTTTCCCCACTCAAACTTGCCAAGGGTGTGTTGCATAGGCCGCGTCTTTGTTCTTTCTCGTCCATTTCTACATTCTCCTGATTTCTCCCCAACGCTCAAGAAGACACCAGACCATGCACGGTGATGATAAGACGCCGTGCGTGGCCTCCTCCGAACCCGCCGGCGTTGCGGTGCTCGCACAAATAGATGCCCTGTGTGATGTGGCGCAATGGTTGACGACCTCAATCAGGTGGTCCTGTAGTGAAAAACAAAATTTTCAAGACAGGGTCAAGCGACTAAGTAGTTATGTCCACCGGCTCATGAAAAGAGAAGGGCAAAAACGCGAGTTAACCGAAGAATCAAGAACCAAGACCCAAGAACCAACCTGCCACGTGCCGAGTGCAAGGCGTCCCTTCGTGATCGGTATGGTCAAGTTGGCTCCTAAGAGGCTCGCCTTGACGTGGCCAGTGATGTCGTCAGGTCCTTCGTCGACGTGATCCAGCAAGCCCTCCGTAGCCCCTGTTTGTTTGTCTGTCGTCAGCGATTCATCGTCATCGTCATCAGAGCCCAATCTCACGCTCGGGGGAGCTCCTGGCGACAACTTACATTTTTCTGGCACAATCATATTGAGGGCTTTTTCCATGTCCGTGCGGACTGATTTTGTGGGTTGGTTGTGGGTAGGTATTGAGAAGGTGCAGCTCTTGCAATTGAGGAGATGTACATAAATGAATCAACAGACAATAAATTTCGACTCACTTACCAGTCGGGTCGGCGTTCTCATTGATAGAAAGGGAGGCAGATGTGTGTTGGATAAAGACGCTGAGGGTGCCGACCTGAAACTGCCGCAGCTCGGGGACGGCATCTACGACCTGTTTCGTGATGAGGTCGCAGCCCCGCCCTTTGGCCTGCACTGTGATTGTCTTTTGTAGCCACGCCGTCTCGCCTTTGCAAATGCCCGTGCTTGCCATGGTGCTGTGTGCTGTGTGAGGTGTTTGTGTATGTGGTGGATTGTTTGTCTTGTTTCTTTAGAGTACATCCTCGGGGGGGGGCTTCTTATGGCGCATGCCGAAGCAGGCCGACACTGCACCGTGCAGAGCATCACATACCCAAAAGCAGGGCGCTCTGGTCTTGTGCACTTGGTGGATTATCTTGTCTTGTCTTGTTTCTTTAGAGTGCACCCTCTGGGAGGGCTTTTTCTTTAGAATCCTATTGCTAACCTCTAACCTCCCCACCCCTCTGCCTCCCACTCGAGCTTTTCCTGCGTGCTCTGCGGGTGCTGGCCTCGTGTGGCTGTCCAGGCCAGCAATACAGGCTGGCGAGAGCTCTGCTGCGGGGCATGTGGCCGTTCTGGGCATGTGCACGAGCGCCTGAAAAGCAAGAAGGGCAAGGTTGCTTGAAGCAGTGGGGGCCTCGCCGACGGCGACTCAGGCGCAGCACCAGAGCAGACACGACGCCACACACCACGCACCACTGACAAGCCCACAAACCCACCACGACAGGTGGGCCATGACTCGACAAAGTCCACGGTTCATCGGCAGTCGCAGCTCCTTCATTCGCCCCCTTCCATCGGTCTCCTATGCCTCAAGACGGACCCACTTTCCTCCACCGTCGTCAACTGCCGTGTGCGCCGAGTCCACCACTGCTGCCACGTCCTTGGTGTCCGTGATGGTTGCGAATGACGTACAGTCGTTTCGTGATGCCTTCCGTGCGCTCTTTGTCCCCGGCATTGCCATCCTGACCTTTGGCCTGCCGCTAATACTCGCCGGCCTCCTTGGCCCAAAAGTCGCAAGTCCACCGACCTCGAACGCGACGCCGGGACAGAGAGAAGCAACAGTGTCGCCGCCCTCTACGCCCACCTCTTTGCCTCCGTTCAGCAATGTCTTGTTGGGTAAATTGCTGGCCAGCATTCTCATTGACTTGATCGGTGATGGTTCACTGCTTGTGCCCGGGCTTGGGGATGCGAGTGATTTCCTCTGGGCACCTGTGAGTGCATTGCTGGTCCGGCTGTTGTATGGAAGCAACGTATTGGCTGCCGTCAACCTGTTGGAAGAATTACTTCCGTTTACAGATGTGATTCCCACGGCCACCATTGCCTTTCTGCTGGAGTTCTTCTTCCGCAAGGCTGAAGCAGAGGAGGAGGCGCAGCAGCCTAAACAGAGACGAGATGTGAGGAGGACAGACATCGGAGATGTGGTGGATATAAAGGCCACGGTTATCAAGGATGATAGTGAGAATAAGAGAAGAAGATGAAACTGAAATGAACCATAGATTAAAAGTAAAAACTGAAAATGCGCAAATGTACGAAAGCGGCAAGAAGGCAACTGCATTTTTCTGTCTTCTGCGTCTCAAGTCTTATTCGTCCCTTTGCTTTGATTTCCTATTCTTACCTTACTCTTGCAAGGGCTTGAGCCCCAACTTGGCCCGCATTTCATTCCACTCTCCCACGGACTTCTCACCACCACCCCCGCCACCACCACCGCCCCCTTCAGCAGCCGCTGCCGACGAGGACGACGACGAACCCCCCCCTGCTTTTGCTGCCACCTTGTGAAGCTTCAGTCCCCTGATCACAGGCACCTTCTTGCTCTTGCTCTTCTTGGCCTTCTTCCTCTTCTCATCCTCGCACCCGCTGCTGTCTTTTCGGGGGGGCGAGGGCGAACTCAAGGACGAGGAGGAGGGAGAGGGGGAACGGCGGCGGTGTTTGGGGCTCGGGGAGCGGCGGCGACGCCGACGGTCATCGTGGTGGTCACGGTGGCTTCTGCGCGGGGAACGGGAACGGGAAGCTGACCTAGACCTAGAATGCCGACGACGACGCTTGGGACTGCGGCTAGCACTCCTCCTTCGGCGAGCATGGCTTTCCTCCACCTCGTCCATCTCCCCCTCGGCCCTCCTCCCTCTGTCCCGGCCCCGCTTATCGCGCGACTGAGGCGAGGCAGAGCGGTCGCGTCGGTGGCGCCGCCGGCTGTCCTTATCCCCCTTCTCCCGCTCTTGCTCGTCTTCGTCGTCCTCCTCCTCCTCGTCGTCACTCCGAGGCCGCCGGCTCTTGCCCTTGCCATTGCGTGCCTCCTGCATATCTTCTTCCTCCTCCTCCTCTCCCTCTCCTTCCTTGCCATCCTCTATCAGGTCGAGATCCTCGTCCTCCAAGGCGCTGATTCGGGGGGTAAGGAGCTTCTGATCCTCGAGCAAATGCCGCTTGGGCAGGTGAGGCAAGGCAACGTCACAGCAATAATCGCCCGTCAGCAGCTCCTCGATGTACTCGTCCATGTGCTTGAGTGCCCAGCCCGCCACGCCCCGAAACCGAAGCTTGCGGTAGTCGTTGTAAAGGGGCTCCAGGTACTGGTAGATGTCCAGCGGCTTGCCCACCAAGCGCAGGTAAAACGCACCCAGCACGCGCAAATACTTGTAGTCCTCGTTCTTGATGAACTCCACCACAATCTCCTTCTCGGGCTGGAGCTGTAGCATCTTCAGGATCAAGCACATGATCTTGGTTGGCTTCTGCATGCCCCCGTACTGGCCACCATAGGCGCTCAGCCCCACGGCCTTGTCCACCAGCGTCTCGGCCGTCAGCCCAAAGCAGTGCTCCTTCCAGTACAAGCTATTGTAGATCTTTTGCCGTAAAATCTTCTCCACCAAGAATTGCGGGTTCGTGCCGTGCACCGTCGTCACCGTGGGATCCGTCCGGTTCGCCATGATGCTTGTTGGCTAAGGCGTGATGGTGGGTGCGCGCGTGGATGGGGGGCGAGAGTGGAGTAGGGAAGGTCGTTCAGATAGCTCGCGGAGGAGGTGGGGTTTCCGGAGCAGCCACGCGAAAGGTTTAGCTCGTGGGGCACGGCGTAGGCACCTGTTTGACATGTGGTGCAGAGGAGGGGATGGGATGAGAAATGTGGATTTGACCGAGGGGCATGATGATGAAAGCTCTCGCTCGAGATTTTTTGACGGGAGCTAAGCCCAATGTTCGCCGTTCGTGCATGCACTCACTCTTACCTTTATCACACCCTATGCATTAGACACAGTGGCACAATTTCCTGGATGGCTGCCCTTGGCAGTGAGGTCACTGGCCTGCCGCCCGGACTTCGAATGGACTGGTACAGCGGAAGACCTGAAGGCTACATGCAAGTGCGGGAAAGAGATGTTCGGGACAGCCATCAATGCCAGCAACCTTGCGAACCATTTGGCGTCGAGACAGCACACGAAGATTTTTGGGGGTGGGCAGAAGGTAATCGCAGATTTTTTCTCATCCAAGCAGCCATGTCCGCCACCACCGCAGCAGCAGCAGCAGCAACAGCAGGTGAAGGCAGAAGAGCAGAAGGACGTGGGGATGGTAAAATCGGAGGAGGAGGTCACGGGGAGGGTAATGAAGTGTGAGGTGAAGGACGAGGCTGAAGAGGAGGAGGGCATAGGGAAGGTGAAGTGTGAGGAGGAGGTCATGGGAATGGTGAAGGCTGAAGTTCCCGCTGACCGGTCAGCAGCATCTGTTGACCACTGATGAAACCAATTCGAAGTGAATTGGGACTCCTCGCATCCCAATGGTTGTCAATTTTTAAGCATCCCTTCTGATAGGGGGTCGACTGCCCACCCACCCCACCCTCTCCACGTCAAGGAAGACCGAATAGACGGCCCCTTTAAAATGTAAGCCCAGACTGTGTGCAATTCAACCTCCCTATTTAAAAAACAACAGCAAGCTGTAAAGCTAAAAGAAAACACCAAGGTTCACACTCAAAATACAAAGCACGACAAAATTTGGTTATTCCTTTTCTAGGCGCACGCCCTGCGGCTTCCCAAAGCAAACCATACATTTACATTTCATTCATTTTTGCCCCTTGCCCGCTGATTACACGCACATCGGATGACACTTTCACTTTCTTTCTGGGTCTTTTTATTGTCCCTTCTCTTCGGCCAGCAAATCCTCCAGCTCGTCCCACTCGGCGTACAGCGCCTCCACTTCCGAAGCCAGGGCCTCCTTGCGCTCGGAAAACTCCATCACCTTGGCCACATCGCTGCCCGCATGGTACATCTTCTTCCCGTACTCCTCCGCCTTCTTCTCCTTCTCCTCGATGATCAGCTGCAGCTTCGCGATACGTTTGGGGGCGGCCGACACCTTCTTAAAGCGCGCCCGTTGGTCCTGATAGTTCGCCTTACCACCGTCCGCGACAGCTGCACCTTGCTTGCCCCCGCTGGCTTTGTTGCTGCCCTTGCTGCTGCTGCTCTTGGCGGGTGCAGCCTTAGCGGCAGCCCCGCTTCCACCGCTACCGCCAGTGTGTGTGTCGAAGGCCCAGTCAGTGGGGCGGAGCATGCGTTCCTCTACGACGAGACGCCGGTTTTTGATGAGCCCAACATGAGTCACCTTGAGCTTCTCCACAAAGGCTTTATTGTGGCTAATCACCACCAACGTGCCCTTGTACTCAGCCAGCGCCTCGCTCAGCGTCTCCGTGGTGCCAATATCCAAGTGATTACTGGGCTCGTCCAACACCAAAAGGTTGTGCGGGAGGAGGGCAAACACACTCAGAGCCACGCGGGCTTTCTCCCCCCCCGACAGCGCCGAGATGGGCCGCATCGCCTTCTCCCCCATCAATCCCAAAGCACCCAACGCCCCCCTGGCCTGCTGATCCGTGATGCTCATATCCTTCTGCCGCACCGTGGCCAAAACATAGTCCACCGCAATCTGATCCTGCGGCAAGTCCTGCGCCAGATCTTGTGTGAACACGCCCATCTCCAACCCCTCCCCCAGGGTCCGGTCGCTGCTTCCAGCCTCCAAAGGAGGCAAGATACCCGTCAAGGCCTTAAGCACCGTGGACTTGCCGCAGCCATTGGGCCCCAGCAGCACCATGCGCGTGCCACGGGTGAGGGTGAAATCCACTTGCTCCACCAGAGGCGCGGCAGGCGAGTACCCAAAACTGGCATTCCGCAGCTTCAGCAGCTCGGGCATCACCTTGGGCGGGAGGGGGAAACGGAGATGAGGCCGCTTGGTAGCAGCCTGAGGACCCTCAATGATCGTCATTTTTTCCAGCTTCAGCTTCCTGGAATTGGCGGCCGAGGCCATGGTCGCCTTGGCGCCAAACCGGTCAATGAACCCCTGGACACGCGCTCGCTCCTTCGCTTGTCGGGCCGCCGCCGCTTCAAGGGCCTCAGCACGCTCGTCCCGCTGCTCCAGGAACTGGTCGTAACCGCAACGGTACAGCTCTAGAGCTTGAAAGCGGAGTTCGGCGACCGTCGTGCATTGAAAGGCCCGCAAGAGCTCCTCCTCGTGGCTGACCAGGAGGACGGTGCCTGTGTAGGAGGTCAAGAAGTGCATCAACCAGTCCTTGGCCGCCGAGTCCAAATGGTTCGTGGGCTCGTCCAGCAGCAACAGCGAAGGCTCCCCCAGCAAGAGCCGGGCCAGGGCAATGCGCATCTGCCACCCGCCGCTAAAGTCCGTGCAAGGCCGCGAGTAATCCGTGCGCTGAAAGCCCAACCCACTCAAGATATTGTCGACGCGACGCTCCACGTCCTCCCCACCAGCCTCCACCCACAACGCCTGGGCCCGTTCCAACGCCAAGAGATTGGCATCGCTGGGGTCAACATTCGCGCGGGCCTCGGCCTGGGCCACGGCGGCCTCGGCGTCGTGAAATGCCGTCATTTGAGACATGGCCTCCTCTTTCAGTGTCCGCGTGGAGCCCGAGACGGCCGTCTGTACCAGGTAGCCAAGCGTCGCACGCGGGTGCACGGTCACGGTGCCCTCCTCGGGCAGGTTGTATCCGGCAATGACACTGAGCATGGTCGACTTGCCCGCTCCGTTCCCACCCACGATGCCGACGCGCTCTCCTTTATTGATCTTCCAGGAAACCCCGCTGACCAATGATGTGGCACCCGCGGACACGGCGACGCCGTCCAGGTACAGCTCGGCACCTTGAGTGTCCCCGTAGTTGGGCGTGGGCGTGTAGGTGGCTGTTGCGGCCGCCTTCTTTGGCGTGCCCGTTCGGGTGACAGTCGCGGCCTGGAGCTGGGATTGGGAGTGGCGCTGTTGGGAGGCAGGCAGGGGGAGGCGAACAAAGGCATGGCCAGCGGCTGCTAGCACCAGCACCAAAGCAAGGGCCGCCGGTATTCTCTTCAACATGGTTGTGCTGTCGATGTGAGTGTGAGGGGGGTGGGGTGGAGTGTGAGATTGAATGCATTGAATCGGGTCGTGCGTGGTGCTGTGTGTGGAGGAAGGGCTGTGGTGTGGGGAGGGGGAGGGCGATGGTGGGTGATGATGTCAACACTCACCCCACCCCTCGACTGCTATCCACCCCTCGACTGCTATTACTAGGCTTGCCTCGACTTACAACCCCTCCTCACTCCTCCACGAACCACAGGTCAAGGCGCCGCATCTCCGTCCAACGGCAATGGACCAGCAGCAGCCTCGAATCGGCAACCGCGTCACGAGCACTCAGAGGTGCGTAGCAGGCCCATGACCTGAGGGAGACTTGCGCCTGGGCTCCCAATGCTTGCCCAGTATGCCATTCTGCCCCCCACTCCCTGGCCAATGTACCCCCACATCAGTGACAGAGAGGCCGTATCTCCCTGGATGCATGGTGGTTTTGCTGGCTTGTCGGTCCCATGCCTCCGTTCAGGCCCCTCCACTGCCCCATCCCCCATCCCATTCCTCTCTTTCATCAGCGCAACTGCGCCCACACGTTCAGTTATCCCACTTACGGCACCTTGAATCTAATCCAATCAACATAAGAGTTTTTCTACCTCGTATCTTCTCCATCATTATAGGGATGCCTTGCTCTCGGATGCACGCACCTCTCGAGAGACGAGGGAACGAGAGCGGCGGAAGCGGGCATACGCCTTGGTGGTACAACGAAGCGTTCGCCGATGGCTCAGGCATGTGCTAGCTCGCCGGGTCCTCATAGCTGAGCTGACAAAGAAGTTGCACGACGTGGAGATGCTGCAGGTCGTGATGCGTAATCGGGCAGCGTCTGCTCCCTCCTCTTCCTCCTCCTCCTTCTCGCCCGCGCTCTCTCCGCCACCCGGGTCTTGCATTCATTTCGCTCTGCCCGTGCAGGCGTCCCAGGGGCTGGTCCATCAGTTTCTAGTGACATGCAAGCCGAGTCCTCTGGCCAAGGAGCCACGCGGTCTGCAAGAAAGAACACAGCGAGAGCTCCTCATCTCGTTATGTCGTCTTGTGTTGCTCCCCGGCTTCCAGCCTAATGGCAAGCTCTGCAGTGCCTGGCTGGAGGCCAATGTGGGCCAGCTGCAAAGGGTTGTTATTTTGTTGCTGGGCACATTATCAGGCATCAATTTCTCCGACGACAAGGTAAGGCTTGAGTGTGGGCTTTCCGGGTTGAAGGAGGGAGGAGAAACTTAGATGGCTCATCGCACACACACACGCATACATAGGATCCGCTTGCCATTGTGCTGGAGGTTTTGCGTGCTCTTTGCGTTGCGTGCCGCGCCCAAGGAGCGATGGGTCAGGAGGTCTGCGCCAATTTTGTAGTACCGCGGCTATTTCCCGTGATCCGCCGTGTCTGCATCTCCCACGAGGCTACGTTCTTCCACCCCAGCAAGCAGTCTGTGTTTCTCGTCAGCAAAAGCAAGGGCGTGGTTAGCGAAAGCTGTCGTCCATTCGTTCTGCTATTCGCATTGACATCGGACGTGCTGCTGGGAGCTCAACTGACGCAGGAGCAGACGGCCACGGGCCAAAATAGCAAGACCGGTATCTCTTCTCATAGCGGGTGCCGACAGACCTTTGTGGCATATGTGCGTCTTCTGCTAACTATTCCACTCTTTGCTCGTCGATCTGCGTTTGACCATGCACCATTGCTTGGGTCGCTCGTCGATGTCTGGGGGGACGACAAAAATTTCCCGCTTCCTCCATCCCCTTTTCCTGCGGCATCAAGCACTGTTTGGCTGGCCTCTAACATTTCGATCATCCTGGCCGCAGCGCTTCCCCGCGTCGCATCCTCGTCCGCAAATTCTCAAAGGCTGTGGATGGATGGGCTGGGCTCCTGGGCTAGGTTTCTCCGGCAGTGTCCGCCCTCGGTGGCTTCGGACGAAGGCGTGCTTTCTTTCGAGAAGCGTGGTGCCTACTTAACTACACACGCCGTCGACCCGCTGATCGTGGCGACTATCCAAGGGACCTTCAAAGAGGACTTCCTGCGGACGCTGCTGTTGTGGGTGTTTGGGTTGGATGCATATGATGAAAACCGCGCTGGTGCGTTCCTCAAGGTAAGATTGAGAAGGGTTGGTTCTGAGCGTGTCGGAGACAATTTCGGAGTTATTTTTCTAATCTTTAGTGTGTGTGTGCTTCTTCAGCGAGGCTCAAGTGCAAGGGTCATAACGCATATCGCTAATTCCTCTCCCACCTTTCCAAACGAGCAGGCCTCGCAACGGCAAGAAGACAAGCTGGATGCGCGGCGGGCCCTTCATTCATCTGCCCTTGATTTGACCTTCGCCAGCCACAAGGCGCAGCAAGCACTCGACTCGGCGTCGTGGTTCTCAAGGCTTGGCCGGCGTCTCTGGGGCGGTGCGGCAAGCGAGCCGCACGAAGGCACGAGCGAAGCGGAGGGCATAGAATCCGACGACGCAGATACCACCTCTTCTTCATCCCCTGCTGTCGGAGGCGATCCGCGGGCCTTGGATTCTCTTTGCGAGTTTATTGCCGTTGTGTTGTGGAAGTGCCACAGCGTGGAGGCTCAAAAGGGGCGTGGCGGGTCGGCCAACCCAGTCAAGCGCCAAGTGTTGAGCACAATGGCATTTTCGGGCTGCACTTCGAAGCGTCTCTGGTTGCACTTGCTGACGCAATATCCCAAGGAGTTGCAATATGCGGACCGTGTCTCGTTTGCTAACGGTGCTGATATGGAAGGCAATGCCTCCTTTTTACGAGCGCTGGTCGTCTGGGCCGCCGTGTTCAATCACGAACTGCAAATACTTAGTAACGAAGACTTGGAGATAGGGCAACCCTTGGCGCGGCCACATATCGTGTGCATAGTGAAGACTCTAAAGGTGCTTTGTTTTCGGGGGTGTTTGGCGCAGGCAGATACACAACAGCAGCAGCAGCAGCAGCAGCAGCAGCAGCAGCAGCAGCAGCAGCAGCAGCAGCAGCAGCAGCAACCACCCACCACCATTACTGATGGGATTTCTGACGTCCCATACAGTCGCTTTGTCTTGGCCACGCTTTGCCGATTGCTCCGTGCTCTTTATGGTCGATGGTCTCGGAAGGCGTTCTGTGTTCATTCTGTGTGGGCGTTGGATGAAGCGAAGTGTCGGTCTGTCCGCCGGGCGCTCAGGGACCAAGCGCCCCTGGGAAAGCTGTTGCTGCATCTGTTGCCTTTTGCCGTGCCCTTCTCCGAGCGCCTGACTCTGTTCCGGCAATGGGTACGAACGGAAAAGCACCTCTTTCAGGATGGCCGACCTCCTGTGGTGGTGAGAATACGACGGGGTTCGTTGCTGGATGATGGCTTGGCCTTGCTTAATACCTTACCCAAAGAACATTTGAAACGGCGCGTGGTGGTCATTTATATTTCCGAGGCCGGCGCGCAGGAGAGCGGCATTGACGTAGGAGGGCTTTTAAAAGATTGCATTACTGACCTGTCTCGGGTGCTTTTCGATCCAGCGTTAGGGCTCTTTGCCTCCAACCGAGGGGGCTTTTTGTATCCCAACCCGATTGCCCCTTTGCTTCACGACGATTACACCACGCTCTTTGAGTTTGCTGGCAAGATTGTGGGGAAGGCGATCTACGAGAACATTGTCGTGGCCCCTCTGTTGCTTCCCATGGTTCTCGGCCATTTGAGGGGAAACTATGATTATATGCAGATGCTCAACGACCTTGCAGACATTTCTGATACTTTGCACAAGAATCTGATGTTTTTGCAACGCTGCGACGACCCCACGGGGGTGGAAGAGCTCGGCTTGGGTTTTGCAGTCTCGCATCTAGACTTGGGCACGCAGCGGGAAGTTGAACTGATGCCCGGGGGCGCGCAAGTGCCTGTGACCAGTACAAACCGCCTGAACTACATCCATCTCGTCGCAAAGCACCATGTGGTGGATCGTCTCGCCCTGCAGTCGCAAGCCTTTTGCCGTGGCTTTCACCAAGTCGTCTCTCCTGGTTGGCTGCAAATATTCAATGAGGCCGAACTCCAGCTGCTTGTGAGTGGTTCAATCAGCGGCGGCTGGGACGTGGAGGACCTTCAGCAGCATTGTCACTATGGGCAAGGCTATCACGGGGCCGACAAGTCCGTACGCAGGCTCTGGCAGGTTTTGATGGAGTTCGACGATCAGCAGCGCAGGCAATTTATGCGCTTTGTCACTTCCTCTGAAAGAGCGCCGCTTGGTGGCTTCGCGAACCTCGACCCTCCCTTTACCATCATTCGGGTTCCCTTGGCCCGTGGAGACGAGCAACGTCTGCCGACGGCCCGCACCTGCTTCAACGAGCTCCTGTGGCCATCCTATTCTAGCAAACAAACAGGCAAAGCAAAGCTCTTGCAAGCTATCAGCTCTGGCGCCGGGTTTGAGCTGAGTTAAAAAAGGGGGGAGGAAAGTGGTGGACTGATTCGCATATTTTGTCCTGGAAGACGTAGTTATATGTATGTATGCAAATCTCAAATTTTGTGTGGTGCAGTTCCCTTTCGCATTTGTGCGTTGTAAAAAGCAGGCACATTAGCTCGAGCAACTAAGCGGAGTTGTGTATACATATATATAGAGGATTGTTAATATACATATAGCTTCGCGTTATGAAAAGACCGCGTCGAACGAACGAAGACTAGTAAGGAGGTACTCGACATTTTGCTCTTCACTTTACATTTTTTTTACTTTACTTTGCTGTTATTCCTGTCCCTTTTTGTTTTTCATTTTCCTAGTCCATCATGCTCATTACCACACTCCATTCCGCCACAAACCGCTTGATGGCAGGCGGCAGGCGGCGCAACAGCCCTACACCCCCGCCCTGAGTGGCCCCTGCCACCACTCCCGTGAGTAAGAGTTTGTATACATCTAAATAGGGCGAGGAAGCGTCCCTTTCGTCAGAACCTTGCCGTCCTTGCAATAGCTGCGCCACCAGCTCGTTTTCCCGGCGCGCCACGGATGAAAGACTCTGCAAAATCTTAACGGCCCGCGACACAACCTGGACACCCCACTCAGCGACGGCTGCGGCGTCCTCAGATTCCGCAAACAGGGCCGCCGCGCCTTCTCTCAGCACTTCGGTGCGCCATTGATCCTCTGCAGTCGACTCAGTGGTGCAATGTTCGGCGCGTTCGGCCCGAGCCAAGGCACCACGTACTTGGGTTTGCAGCAATGGTAACTCGTCCTGTACCCCTCCGCCCGGCATGCCCAGCCAAGACATCCTCCCCGTGAACAAAAACACGAGCACCACCAAGGGTCGAGGATTCGTGGGCTCCACGGCCAGATAGTCAAGCAACGCCAAAATCCACTCCCGCCGCGCTGCCGCCATATGTTTGACTCGAGACGCCCACGGTGGCCGGACAACCCACGGAATCAGGGCGTAGCAAAAGTCCACGGGTAAAGATTCTTGAGAGGCGCTGCGGGGCCCCACCAACTGAAGCCGAAGTGTATTCAACTGAGCCACCGGCACCGTTCCTTGTTCCACCAGCAGGACGGTTAATATTATGCCCCCGACCTCGCTTGCGCTTCCCGACAGATGCGTCGGTATCAGTGCTTGCTCCAAGTGCTCCTTGATGTGACCCGGTAAAGGATGGATGCGAGCCACGGCTGCCAGGACCCGGGCGAGTGCGTCTAGAAACTGGAAAGGCGGAGAAGGGCTCGACCCTCCGCCATCCACACGCTTCGACGCATGGCCGCTGCTATCCGTAACCAGCAGGTAGCGAGAGGAAAAGCGAAGCAAGAAACTGAGCACATCGGCGGCTACAAATGCCCACGCCGCCTCACCCGTGGCGGAGCCTGCGTCGTTGCCCTCACAGCCCAGGGCCAGGCCAGTCAAGAGTTTGATAGCTCGCGCTAAGGCGGCTGTTCCCTCTTGCTCCTGCTCAAGACACTTACGCCAAAGCACGCCCAAAAGCTGGGCCTGCAACGCCGTTGGAGTCAACCGGACCAAGTCACTCAGCACATCCAACACCACGTCCATCACTGCCGGCGGAGCGTTCACCGCCACATCGTACAGCCAGGTGACATAGGCCGCGTCGCGCCCCGCCATGGTCACAGCAAAAGAGACACAAGCCCTAATCACCGCCAAGGCGTCGTTCGGATTCTCGGCGTCCTTGTCGACCTCCGAGCGTCGTTGCTGCTGCTGCTGCTGTTGCTGCTCCTTGAGCCGGGCATGACTCGCTTTTACAAAGTTTTGCAGGACCAGCGTCATTTGTTTATGTTGGAATTTGAGGACCCGGCACGACGCCAAGGCTCCCAACGTTGCAACGACAAAACCGCTCGACCCGGCTGGACCCGCCTCGCCCTCGCCGACTGCCAGGCGCAACAACTCGGCCAGAACAAGGCGCAACAAGGTCCCCTCACTAGGCAAGCCAAAGGTGCTGGCGTCCAGGCGATGTCCCCCCGATCCCCGGCCGCCTCCTCCTGAGCGCGCACGGCCGCCTCCTCCTGAGCGCGCACCTGGGACCCTTCCACTCCCTCCGTCCTCTCCTGTCTCTACCTCGTCCTCCTCCTCTTCCTCCTCCTTCAAGGCCACCAACAAGCCCAACATGCGCGCTGCGCCGCTGCGTTGCCGCTGACTGGGCGACTGTAGAACGCCGCGACGCAGGGCCTCCACCAGATCCGCGGTCATGCCCGCGGTAGTGCGCTCGGCGCTTAGCCCGGCCCCGACTTCCCTGCCCATAATGTCCAACAGAGGTCCGCCGCTCGCCAGAACTGTGTACATGCTCAAAGAAGCAGCCAGCGTACGTGCCTGCTGTTGCGGCTCCCCCGACGCTGCAGCTGTTCCTGTGCTCGACAGCGTCCTAACAAGCCCCGCCAGCCGGCGCTTAAGCCCATCCATCAGGCCTGCCGGAAGGGTCACAACGCCTTGAATGCTGACGGCCAAGTGTGCGACGCCTAGCAAGAGGGCACTATTATCGTCGTCGTGCTTGTCCGCACCTTCCGCTATTTTGTCCCCAGACCTCGCGTCCCCAATCTGAGCCACCAATTCTTGCAACAGCGCAAAAATGTCATTCGAGTCGAGCAAATCCGCCTTGAGCGCTAATGCCGCCACCACTCCCAAGGGGAAATGCACAGCTGGAACCCCTCCTCGAGCCGCGGCCCGCAAAACGTGGTAGAGCTGTAAAAGGGCCCGTTCCAGCCCTACATGTGCAAGGTTGGGAGCCAGGATGGCCAGCGCCCACGAGGCCCCCACTACGGCCAGCTTTTGGTTGTTGCTGCTATCATTGGTCGCCGATGGGGACGAGGACAAGGACGAGGACCACGCAGCCTCGCCCAAATCGATCGCTGCCCAGGGAACCAGAGCTGATCCCGTGCTGGAACTCGCCCCAGCCTCACCCGCACCGTTGCGCTGTTGCACCAGCCCTTCCAAGGAGAAGGACCCTGTGGGCCCCTGGAGCATGCTCGCCACAGCTTCCGAATGCAACGCTTGCTCTTGCAACGTGCCTAGGCAGCTCCGGATTACAGTAGCCAGGAGCTCCAATGTGGCAGCGTCGGGAGAGTAAACTTGCCGCACCCAATCCGTCAGCACGCCTGCCCCGACGAGCGCACCCCACTGGCACCATCCCCAATCCGTGCGGGTCGCAAAAGCTGCCTGCGTGTGCTCCACAAACACCTCTCGAGCCAATGCCACCGCGCACTCGGCGTCGGCAGGCCCTAAACACCGGCCTGCGAGCCCCAAAGAAACGAGGAGCGTGGGGATGTCCAAGGCAATACCCGTGGCCGCGTCAGACATGACGGCCGCTCGGAGCGTGGCCACCACCTCAGCGGTCTTGTGAGAAAGCTGAGCCGGCAGGGCGTTGGCCAACGCTGCCAAGGCCAGGAAGCAGTTATTCATGTCGCGCCCTTGCTGTCGATGCTGCTCCATGACCGACTGGATGACAGCTTTTACTTCTTCCACAGCCTCCAACGTACCCGCCAAGGACGCGGGACGGCTGGCGGCGCGCTCCTGAATCAAAGCTGGAAGAAAGCGCAAGAAGCTATGGGGCACGAGCAAACGCTGTACAACGCAACGCCCGCCTCCGTCCTCATCACTCAGCGCATCCACAAACACCTCCAACATATTACTGTTCCCCATTGTCGTTGACGCTGAGGGTAACCACCGCCGTTTCCTGCCCAAAGCGTGCAAGGTAGCGCCCGCCAGTCCGGGAACGTCCTGTTGGTGCTTTTGATACAAGCCAAAAACCTCGTCTGCAGTAGGAAGAGCTTTCAAGGTTTTGCGAGAGGGCTTAGCAGCAGCAGCACCAGCAGCAGCGGCGGCGGCGGCTTGACTCGCATCGGCCCCGCTGATTCCTCCAGTGCGTAGCAGCGTGCGGCGCCACGTGCCCGAATCCTCCGTCTCAACCAAGAACGCCTCTTTCAGCAAGTCCACTAGTCCCCCGCGAGCTCCTGCATCGCCATCCTCCTGGAGCGCCTGAAAGATGCGGCGCCGCAGATCCAGGGGCACATCTTCTTCCTCACTCGCAAGAAGCGCCGGTACGTACCCTGCGAGCGCCAAATAGGCCTGTCGTCGAACGCTCTCAGAGGGCTGCTGCGCGAGCAGCCATAGGTAATCTGTCAGATGTACCAGGTGGCGTTCAGGTAAGCGGGGCCGTCGTTCCCCGTCCTCGTCGCCACCATACTCCATGCCAGCTCCTCCAGCCTCCTCTCCCTCGTCCTCTTCGCTCTCGGCAGCCGTTCGCGGGGTGCAGTCGAAGATGTAAGCTCCTGCGCCAAAAAAATCTGCCAGATTGGCCAGGACCAGAGGGTGACCCTTGAATTGAACGCGGCCCTTCTTCTGCAAAATGCGTGCCGCTGCCAAATAGTCAAGGCAGTCCGCCGAGCAGAGATATGTCATGCAGTCTACAGCAGTGGCCACCACGCCGGGCAGCTGGGCGTCCATCAAGTATGTCTGGAGCAACCCAACAAACTCCGAGCCGGCCTCCGGGTCCTCGCGCACCACGTCAGAGATGGCCAGCACGCGCGCCAAGCGGAAGTCGTCGACCTCGTCGCCCAACGCCCTGGAGGCCGCTGCCGCCGAGGTCGCATCAGCTTCCGCCGCCAACACCAGTTGTCGCAATCGCGAAAATGTTCGAGTGTTGCGCCGGTAGAGGGCAGCGGAAAGGGCCAAAGTAGCCGTACCCAGGTTTGCCGTGCAGAGGCCCACACGGCCTTGGAGTTGGCTTGTCCCCCCAGGAGCGCGAGCAGCTTTGCTGGCCTCGGCAAGAGCTGGCGCGGATGCGAGACGCTGGAGAAATGCCTGCACCAACTGCGCTCCTACACCGTGCGATCCAAAGGCCGGCAGCAACCACAATAACCGAGATTGCAGCCGTGCCACGGCCATCGTCGTCGTCGCTGATGCCGCTCCCGTGCTTGATAAGATAGCCTTGCCGCATCGATCCAAGCGGTAGAGCACGGCAGGAAACAGTCGTGCTCCCACGAAACCCTTCTTGTCCTGAGCCACCAGAGCCTCCAACAGACCTTGCGCCTCCTCGGCGATGGTCACCCCATCCGACTCCCCCGCCGCGTCCTCATTAAACAACATGCCCATGACCAGAAAGAGGGCCCACTCCCGCTGCCACATTGTCGTGGGGTCGTTCTCGGGCGCCCCATCGAGGCTGTTGACCAGCGAGGCGACCGACTGCTGGAAGAAAGCTGAGGGGGCTTGCGCCAGAAGTGTTCGCAAGCCTCGGCCTGGCCCTGAGCCAAAAGAAGGCACAGAAGAAGGTGCCGTCCGTATGCGCTCCTCTACGAGAGCGATGAGTGGAGCCGCCGCGTCACTTACACTGGTCAAGCTCAGGAGTGGGTACAGACTCCGGTGCAGGGCATGCGACGTAAGAGGTGACGAGACACCTCCACCTTCCTGGTCATTGTGACTTTTCAGAATGGCCTGGAGGACCGCTAGCAGCGCAATGCGTTCCCTGCCACAGACGCCTGCCTTGCCCATGGCCACCAGGATGTAGGACAGGAGGGGGAAGTCGGGCGCCAACAACGTCGCATCGTGCTCGGCCAGGCGCTCCAGCATGACGAGGAGGGGTAAAAGCATGGACATGGGCAGCACAGCCGTCGATCCTTGGACAACCACAGACAGGGCGTGCTTGACAAGATGATGGGCGAGCCGACGACCCACGATACGGACATCCCCCGGAGCCTCCAAGTGGCACACCAGGTGAAAGACAATCTTGCTGAACTGCACCACCAGCTGAGCGTCTGTCGCTGCGGACGAGCCCGCCCCTCCCCCTCCTCCGCTCCCCTCGATACTCGACAAGACTGGACCCCGTCCTTTACTTTTTGTTGGAAAGGTCAAGGCGGGCCAGGGCAAGAAGCTCAAGAGCTCCAGGTAGCAGGAGGCCAAGGCCGCCAAAGCAGTTTGTGGGATGTAGTCAAGGGGCATAGACCCCAATGCTTCCACAAAAGCTACCTTGCTTTCGGGCGATTGCGCATCCAGAAGACCAGCAACGAGGAGAGGGGCTTGCAGTGCCACCAGCGTCACCTCAGGATGCGCCGGTACCTGTCGAGCTTCGAAAAAGCTGGCCTCGGACAGTACCAAGGGCGTCATGCGGGCCTGATTGAGGCCTAGAGCCAGGACTAGAGGAGCCTGCTCACACCAAAGCAAAGCAGCGTCCGTATTACCACGGCCACGCTCTTGAGCAACACCGTCCAACACCACCTGGGTCAAGGTGCCTACATACAAGGCCAGCAAGCTTTGCACCTGCTGCTGCTGATGCCGGTGTGGAAGAAAGGACGCATAGAGCAAGGTCTCCTCCAAGACTGCCAACGTTCGCTTGACGACACCCCCCACACCAGCCATGCCGTGCCGCACCAGATGCTCCAGACCATGGCACACACCGGTGGCCACTGCCAAGGTGGGTAGGGACACTGCCGCCGCCGCCCCGGTGGAGGAAGAGGAGGCGCCCAGTCCGATTTCTGCGTCATCGTCGTCCTCCTCGTCGTCGCAAAGGGTACGCGCGGAGCCTTGACGATCTAGTCTGCGTGAGCCGCTACTGCTGCTGCCGTCGCCGCCGCTGCTGCCCGTGGCCAGGAGTTGGAAGAGGACGTCGATGTTGCCTCCCTCGAGTAACCCCTTGATGGCAACCTCCTGCTGCCAGGCGTCTGGAAATTTGACCCGGACTAGCAATTTCTGCTGCCGCCGCTGCAACTGCGCCGCCTCCTTGGCACTGCTCATGTCGCCTGAGACGCCAGCCTGTGGTTGTGGTCGTGTGGTGGTGGTGGTCAGCAAGGTTGTAGGGCTTGGAGGGTAAGGAATAAAGCAGCCAATTCCCTCGCCAATCTCGAATCCGCGAAGCACCTGAGTGGGGTTCGACGGCAAAAGTGTCAGGAGAACCCACTGGTACTCTTGTTTGTCAGGACTGTTTGGGCTTGTACTTTGGCTGTACAAGCCTCTCAAGACGGCCAATTGAACGCGCCAGGTTTGGTGTCCTGGTGGCTATCCCTTGTCGAGAAGTGGGGACGTGCGTTTGGGGAGGCCTCCGTGTCGAAATGGGCCTTAGGGAGGAGGTTGGGAATGGTGGCCTACAAATGCACGCGACCCCGACTGTGAATTGTGGTATCGATG
>Ga0209390_10001155_pt1 | contig 52072 bp, 41 predicted proteins | sample BON01_FD_187212 | JGI IMG/M metagenome (GOLD analysis project Ga0209390, IMG submission 187212) | Freshwater microbial communities from Lake Bonney liftoff mats and glacier meltwater in Antarctica - BON-01 (SPAdes) (version 2) | ecosystem: Environmental > Aquatic > Freshwater > Ice > Glacier...
CACTGTTCTGGGCTTCCAGATAGATCTGAAACTTTTTCTCGGCGCTCAGAAACCGTCGTTTCTTGGGATCGGTTCCTTTGGATGGTTTGCTCCTGCTCATGTTGTCCGTTTCATTTTGCGAACGCCAAGGGGAGGGACTGGTTCCGGTCGCCCTTCGGGCTCCCTCCACCAGTCCCTCCCCCTCATGCCTTGTAGTGTATTGATTCTTCCCTTTGAGGTCACGGACTCAGAAACGGCGGGCCTCCATATTCTACCGCAGAAAGTGCCTGTTGAATCGAACCAAACGCGGAGTCCTAGGAAGTGCCATCACGAGAGCCCCCCGGCTTCTCCGCTAGACACGAACCAGACTTGCGGCCTGGACCTGCTGGTGTTTGCCAAAGAAGATTGAGAGAACAACGAACGCCAACCAGAGAGTGACCCTCGTTTGCGATTGGTTTGGTTTCCTCTCCCCAGATACGTCTCTCCTTTCCCGGAAGATACTCATTCGCTGATTCCTTTCAAGTCGATATCCATTGCGGGATTGCACGAATCGAATCGTTATTGTTACCGTCTGATTCACCACCATTCACCATGAAACGTATTAACACTTTCAAAGCGCTCTTGCTTTCGTGCCTGCTTTTCCCAATCACAGGATATTCTGAAACTTATGACGTTGTTGTTTACGGAGGCACGTCAGCGGGCGTGATGTCGGCCGTTCAAGCCAAGCGGATGGGCAAGTCGGTCATCATCGTTTGTCCGGACAAACATCTCGGTGGCCTGTCGTCGGGCGGACTGGGATTCACCGATACCGGGAACAAGGCCGTGATCGGTGGGCTGGCACGCGAGTTTTATCATCGCATCTGGAAACATTACGACACCGCCGAAGCGTGGAAGTGGCAGAAGAAGGACGAATACGGAGGCAAGGGCCAGGGCACGCCCGCCATCGACGGGACGCAACGAACCATGTGGATTTTTGAACCGCACGTGGCCGAACAGGTCTTTGAGGACCTCGTCAAGGAGGAGGAGATTCCGGTGCATCGCGATCATTGGTTGGATCGCGAGGACGGTGTGGAACTTGAGAACGGGCGCATCAAGCGGATCACGATGTTGAACGGCGATTTGTACGAGGGCCGCGTGTTCATCGACGCGACGTACGAAGGAGATCTCATGGCGGCAGCCGGTGTGAGCTACACGGTGGGCCGTGAACCCCAGAAACAGTACGACGAAGAATACGCGGGGGTGCAGACCGGCATTCTTCATCACCGACATCACTTTGGCGCACTGAACAAGCAGATCGATCCCTACGTGAAGCCGGGCAATCCACGAAGCGGGGTGCTGCCGAAGATCAGCACGGAACATCCCGGCATCTACGGTGAGGGAGATAAGAAGGTGCAGGCGTATTGTTATCGCATGTGCCTGACGCGTGTGCCGGAGAATCGCCTGCCATTTTCCAAACCCGAGGGTTATGATCCTTGGAACTACGAACTGCTTGCGCGTATTTACGAAGCGGGCTGGGATGAAACCTTCGTGAAGTTCGACCCCATTCCGAATGCGAAAACGGACACGAACAATCACGGTCCGATGAGCACGGATAACATCGGAATGAACTACGATTATCCGGAGGCCTCCTACGAACGACGGAGAGAGATTCTCGAGGAACATGAGAACTACCAGAAAGGCTGGCTCTACTTCATCGCCAATGACTCGCGTGTACCAGAAACAACCCGCACCAAGATGTCCGAATGGGGGCTCGCCAGGGACGAATTCACCGACAACGGCAACTGGCCGCACCAAATCTACGTGCGGGAGGCTCGCCGGATGATTGGTGGATTTGTGATGACTGAAAACGAATTAATCAAACGGCAGCCAACACCCGATTCAGTCGGCATGGGTTCCTACTCGATGGATTCGCACAACATCCAACGCTACATCCGAGCCGACGGGTTTGTACAGAACGAAGGAGACCTCGGGGTCACACTGAAGGCACCATATGAGATTGCCTACGGCTCCCTAGTTCCAAAAAAGACCGAGTGCAAAAATCTGCTCGTGCCGGTTTGTGTTTCAGCATCACACGTCGCGTTCGGCAGCATCCGCATGGAACCGGTCTTCATGATTCTCGGCCAGAGCGCCGCCACCGCAGCCGTGATGGCCATCGATCAGGATATCGCCGTGCAGGATGTGAAGTATCAAGAACTGCGCGAGACGCTTCGGAAGGACGGGCAGATTCTGGAAGTGTCCGATGTGAAGCGCCAGTGACCCATCACCGCCGTCCTGACCGCAGCGGCTCCGCCTCCGAGTGATGCTTCTGAAGACACCCTCCTCTCGGACTCCGCGCAGGCGGTCGTGACGCCACACCCCGACCTGTCCTGGCGGCTGCGCCGATATTCAGTTGCCTCGATTCAATACGTCTGCGTATTATCATCTCCAGCTCCACTTCTGATTTCTTGAAGACGGACCGCCCTCATTTCGTAAATGTAATATGTCCAGCGACCCCGCAGTGAAACGTTCCCGCGCCCTCGTGCCTATATTGTTGATCGGCATCGCCGTCGCGTTGGGCTGGTGGATTCTCAACTCGGGCCCGACGACCGCGCCGGTCGAGGCAAAACGCGCTCCCAAAATCGTCAAAACGTTGCGCGTCAGTCCGGCGGATCACCACATCTTCGTGACCGCGCAGGGCTCGGTGATTCCCGCGCACCGGGTGGTCATTCAACCGCAGGTTTCCGGCAATGTCATCCGCCTGCATCCGCAGCTCCGCCCGGGCGGCACGCTCAAGACCGGCGACGAGCTGTTCGCGATCAACTCCATTCTCACCGAACTGGATTTGCGCGAGAACAGTGCCGAGGAACTGCGCGCGCGGGCCAACCTGAAAGAAGCCGGGCGCAAATGGAACGAAGGCCGGCAGCTCGCCGCCGAACGCGTCATCGCCGACACCGAACTGGCCTCGCTTGAATCGACCGTCCAGATTCAGGACGCCGAGCTGGAACGCATCCTCGCCCGCCGCTCGCGCAACGAGGAGTTGCTCACCCGGCACGTGGTCACCGCTCCGTTCAACGCAGTCGTGTTGAATGAAGCGGTGGAACTGGGCCAGCGCGTCTCGCCCGGCGACAACGCGGTCACCTTGGTCGGCACCGATGAATTTTGGGTCCGCGCTTCGTTGCCCATCGACCAGCTGAAATGGATTGCTCTGCCGGTGGACGGCTGGCCCGGCGCCTCGGTTCGCGTGGTCGTGGATACCGGGGAAACGGAGGGTACGATTTTTAAAGGGGAAGTCGTTCAATTGCAGGGCGACATCGAGGAAACGGGGCGCATGGCGAAGATGCTCATCAGCGTGAAGGACCCGTTGCGCCGTTCTAGGAACGACGGTTCGTTGCCGCTGCTGCTCGGCAGTTACGTGCGGGTTGAGATCGACGCCGGAACGTTGAACAACGTGCTCGCGATCGATCGCACGACGTTACGCGACAACGACCGCGTCTGGATCGCCGACGCCAACGGACGGCTTCAGATTCGCGATGTTAACGTGCGCTGGCGGAAGAACGAAACCATCTACGTCGACCCGGTCCTCGGTCCCGGTGAAACGATGATTGTCAGCGGACTGCGGGTGGCGTTGCCCGACATGGAAGTGGAGGCGCAACCTGTCGACGGTTCCGAGACCGGGGCGCCGCCCACCTCACCTGAATCCTGATGCAGACTCAAAAGCAACCTGTGTTTGAGGGCATCGTCGCCTGGTTCACCCGGAACCACGTGGCCGCCAACCTGTTGATGATCGCGGTCGTGGCGACCGGTCTGCTCGTCGCGCGAACCATCCGTCAGGAAATTTATCCGACTTACACGCTCGATCAGGTGGAGATCGAGATGCAATACCGGGGGGCTAGCCCGGAGGAGGTCGAGTATTCCATCATCGTCCCCATCGAGTCCGAACTGCGCGGCCTCTCCGTCGTGCGCGAAATTCGCTCCGCCGCCTCCGAAGGCCGGGCACAGGTCAACGTTGAACTTGTCCCCGGCACCGACCGAAATCGCGGGCTACAAGAAATCACGGCGGCGGTCCAGCGAATCAGCCTGTTCCCGGACGAGGCCGAACCGCCGGTGATCGGACTCGACGGCGGACGGCGTCGCGGCGTCATGTACCTTTCCGTGTACGGTGATTTGGACCAGCAGGACCTGATCAAGTTCGGGCGGCAGATCGAATCCGGACTGCTCGCGGAGCCGGAGATTTCCCTGGTGGAACTGCGCGGTGTGCGGCAGCCGGAAATCCACGTTGAGGTCTCGCAGGCCAAATTGCGTTCGCTGGGCATCCGGCTCGAAGACATTGCCGACGCGATCGATCAGTCCGCTCTCGATGTTCCCGCCGGTTCAATCAAGACGCCAGGCGGCGACTTCCTGCTGAAGACCGCCGAACGCCGCGAGTTCGCCAGCGAGTTTCGCGAGATCGCGGTGGTGAGCAATTCGGACGGAACCAAGGTGCGCCTGAGCGACATCGCCACGGTCAAAGATGGTTTTGAGGAATCAGAGCGCGAGAATTATTACGAAGGAAAACCGTCCATCTGGATCGGCGTGTACAGTTCCGAATCGCAATCACCGCTGACGGTCGCCGCCGCGGTCAACCGGTTCATCGCCCGGGAACAGCCAAACCTGCCGTCCAGCGTCGGCATGGTCGTCGCGTACGACCGTTCGAACGAATACCGCGAACGCATCGATATGCTCATGACTAACGGCGCGATCGGTCTCATGCTGGTCGTCCTCGCTCTGGGCCTGTTTCTCGAACTCCGCGTCGCGTTCTGGACGGCGGCCGGTATTCCGGTTTCGATCTTGGGCTCGTTGTTTTTGCTGCCGGCCATGGACGCGAGCATCAACATGATTTCGCTGTTCGGATTCATCATCACGCTCGGCATCGTGGTGGATGATGCCGTCGTGGTCGGCGAGGATATTTTCCATAAAATGTCGCAGGGCATGAGCCGGCTCGAAGCCTCGATTGCCGGCGTGAGGGCGATGTCCGTCCCGGTGGTCTTCGCGGTGTCGACGAACATCATCGCCTTCCTGCCGCTGCTCTTCGTGCCGGGTTCCACCGGGCGGTTCTTTTACGTTTTGCCCGCCGTGGTCATCGCGGTCTTCACGGTTTCATTGATCGAATGTCTGTTCATCCTCCCGGCCCACCTTGCCTATCAAAGCCGGAGGAAAGGGTTCCGCTGGTTCCAACGTTTCAACGAATGGCAGACGCGGCTTCGCATCCGCCTTGATGACGCGATCGACCGTTGGTACTCACCGGTCATCAATCGGGTGATCGAACAACGTTATCTGGTTTGCGGCGTGTTTATTGCGGGGCTGATTCTGGTCGCCGCTTACACGTTCTCCGGTCGGGTGAACTTCGCGTTCCGCCCGTCGATTGAAACGCCGTTCGTGCAGGCGGAAATCAAGATGCCATCCGGCACCACCGTTGACCGAACGCGCGAAATTGCTTACGAAATCGAACGTGCCGCCCGCGCCGCGCTGGCAGGACACGACGAAAAAGACATCGTCACCGGCATCTCGATGTCCGTCGCCGAAGGCGGTTCGTCGTCCGCCGAAGTCTCCGTTCGTCTTGTCGAACAGAGCCAGCGGAAGATCACCGCCGCGCAGTTCGCCGATCTCTGGCGCAACACGATTCCGAATATTCCCGACCTGGAATCCGTGTTCTTCGACTACCTGATCGGGCCCGGAGGATCGGCCGAAATTGACGTCCAACTTTCGCACCCTGAAATTGACGTGCTCCGCGAGGCCGCCACGGAGGTGGCCGACGCCATCGCCAGTTATCCGGGTGTCGAAGATGTGAAAAAGGGGTTCGGCAGCGAGATGCCGCAGTTCAATTTTGAGATCAAACCCGCTGGGCGCAGCATGGGGATCACCGCCCGCGAACTGGGCCGCCAGATCCGCCACGCGTTTTACGGCGCGGAAGCGTTGCGGCAACCTCGCGAACGCGATGAACTGCGGGTAATGGTCAAGCTCCCCGAGAACGAACGGAGGTCGCTGGGCGCTTTGGAAAGCTTCCTCGTGCAGGCACCCAACGGTGGCGAAATCCCGCTCACGCAGGCCGCGCGAATCATTCCGACCCAGGCCCCGGTCCGGGTCGAGCGGGTCAATGGCGCGCGCGTTCACAACGTCCTGGCCAACGTCGTTCCCGGCGAGACCACGGGCAACAAAGTCCTGTCATCGTTCGAGGTGGCCGAACTTCCGGCGATCCTCGCGAAGTATCCCGGCCTGCAATATTCCTTCGAAGGTGAACAACGCGAACAGCGTGAGTCGATGATCAGTTTTGCGTGGGGGCTGCTCGCGTCATTATTTGTCATTTACGCGCTGATGGCCTCGCTGCTCCGGAGTTATGTGCAGGCGGTGATCGTGTTCATGATGATCCCGTGGAGTCTCGCGGGTGCGGTGGTCGGCCATGTCATCATGGGATTCGATCTCAGCGTCTTCAGCATCTTCGGCATGATCGCGCTCTGCGGCATGGTGGTGAACGGCGCGTTCGTGATGGAGCTCACGCGTGCCGAATATTTGGCGGAAGGTAAATCACCGGTGGAAGCGATCCGGCTGGCGGCCCAACGACGGTTTCGCCCGATCTTTCTCACCGCGTTGACCACGTTCCTCGGGCTCGCGCCGATGATATTTGAAACCAGCCTTCAGGCGCTGTTCCTCGTGCCGATGGCCATTTCGCTGGGCGTCGGCACCGTCGTCTCCGCGGTCGTTGTCATGACCTTCATTCCCGCGATGATGGTGATCGCTGAGGAATGGGGTGTGGAGCAGGTCTCAGATGAAGTTCCCGCCGAAGCGCAGCCGGCGTGAGGTGGAATCAAGCCGTATCAGGTGCTGACGGAAAAGCCGCGTTGAAGCCGTCGCGGTCCGGATTCCATCGCGAAGCCGGACGCAAAATCTAATTGCGCACCGGTGTTCCGGCGGTAGGGTTTACGCATGGTTGAAAGCGAGTTGAAACAACGTGCCCTGAATCTGTCTGCGGAAGACCGTCTGGACCTGGCGCGGCAGCTGGTCGAAAGCGTTGTGACACCCGAAGCTCTCAGCGACAGCGTGCGCGAAGGCGTGCGCCGTATCGATGACATTGCCAGCGGACGCGTCGCGGGATTGTCCGAGGATGAATTTCGCGCAGCCCTGAAATGAAAGTGTCGTTCCATCCGGACTTTCCGGAGGACGTTCGACGATTCCGGACAACGTATCAGGAAATCTCCGGCCCCTTGGGAACCCGCTTTCAAAGCGAAATCGGCGCTGCCATCGAGGCGATCAAACAGTCCCCTACCGGCGCTGGCCACTTCTTAAATTTCGGGACGAATATCGTTCACGATATTCGTCGGCGTAACTTGCGAGCCTTTCCATTCTTCGTCGTATACGGCCTCACTGAAGACATGCTGATTTTCGGATCGGTCGTTCCAAGCCGATCAGACCCGCTGACCTGGTTGATCCAATTTTAAGACCAAGAATCTCGAAGAGAACGTAACGAGTCCCGTGGTCCATGCTTTCAGAAACTCACTTTCGCTGATTCGATGCACCTCCCGGTTCGCCCGAATGCTCGTCAATCTCCAGCCAACACGCACGCAAATGCAAGCGGCACCACAAGCAGCCACGGCCGGAGGGCAATACAGACTTCGGTATAGGCGGGCAGAGCCTCAATTCCCGAACCGATTCAAATAGACGTGGGACATTATGCCGAGGACCAACCATGTCCCGACACAACCGATCACAAGTGTGGCAAACGCTACTGCTACGGTCACCTTGCGCATAGGGAATCTACTTTGCCCAACATTTTAGCGATGTAAGTGGAGGGACGGCGCGTGGCGGGATTTGAATGTGAGCCATCGGGCTGATCGCGGTCCTTTCAGTTGCGCCGGTGTTGGACATTGTTTACCTACGGAATTCAATCGGCCTTCACTTCAGGCGCTTTCGCAAGCGGTTCCAAGGTCAGCGGGTCGCGGAGGGGGACGTCGATGATTTTGCCGTTACCGAGATCGGTGACTTTGGTCGGGTGATCGGGATGGCCTTTTTCGATCTCGTCCTTGTCGCCGACCATCAGGATCACGACGCGGTCTTCATCGAGATATTTTTTGGCCACCGTCTGAACGTCGTCCTTGGTGATGGCCTCGATGCGGTCGCGGTAGTTCTTCCAGTAATCCGGTTGCTTGTTGTAACGCCCGGTGAACTCGTCGCTCGCAAACAACCCGGCCACGGCCGCTTTGCTCTCGAAATTGTCTGGGAAGGTGTCGATGAACGAACGTTTGGCCGTGTTGATTTCCTCATCGCTGACCGGTTCGTTTTTGATGCGGTTCATCTCTTCGACGATGATCTCGGTCGCGTAGGGAACGGTGCGTGACTTGGATTGAAACGCCGCGATAAACGGCCCGGGTGCGAAAACTCCGGCTTGGAACGCCGAGCCGGCACCGTAGGCCAGACCTTCATCGGAGCGAATGCGGTTCATCAAGCGCGAGGTGAACCCGCCGCCGCCGAGCACATCGTTCATAACGAGGCAGGCGAAGTAATCCGGATCATCGCGTTGAATGCCGGGCAGCAGAACCGTGACGCGTCCTTGGTTCACATCCTTGTCCATCATGTAAACACCGGCGTCGGCCAGTTTCGAATTCGTCGGCACCGGCGGCGGCACTTCGCCTTGGTACGGCCAGCTGTTGATCAACGCGTTCAACTTCTTCTTCATGTCCGCCGGGTCAAAATCTCCGGCCACGGCGAAGATAAAATTATCCGGATGCACCCACTTCTGGTGAAACGCGATCAGGTTGTCGCGCGTGATGGAATCGATGGACGCCTTGGTGGTCAAACGGTTGCTCCAGAAATCTTCACCGAACGCGAGCGACCGGCGTTCGCGTTGTTCGATGTCGGAGGAATCATCGTTCCGCTGTTTCATCGATTGCAGAATCTGCTGTTTGCGCAGGTCAATTTTATCCTGTTGAAAGCGCGGTTCGGCGAGCACTTCGCGAAGAATGGCGAGGCCTTCGTCGAGATCTTTCGAGAGCAGGTTGATGTTCACGCTCCCGGCGAAACCGCTGATGTCCGAGCTCAAACCGGCGGCGAGAAACGCGACGCGCTCGTCCAGTTCCTCGGCGGATTTGGATTTGATGCCGCCGCGCGACATCAGGTAGCCGGTGAGATCGGCGAGCCCTTCCTGTCCTTTGGGATCGAGATATTCGCCGGTGCGGATCGTGCCGGAGATGTTGACCAACGGCAGTGTGCGATCCGGGATCAGGTAGGCGACGGCACCGTGGTCCAGCTCGACGCGGTATTCCGACGGATGAGGCGGCTCAAACGTGAGCGGCGGAAACTTAAGCGCTTCGGGCCGCGCCGGGATTTCTCCGGCGTGGACAGTGACGACGCAGGCGACAACGCCCGCGAAAATAAGGGATCGTGGATTCATGAAATTCATTCTGCAGTCTCCAGTTCGGAAATTCGGTTTTGAATCTTTTTGAGGTAGCTTTTGAAAAACTGTTTCTGGTTGTCTTCGACCGAAGAGGCGCGGGCCTCCATTTGCGCGAGCGCTCCCTTCAGTTTCTCGACGTCTTTTTCCGCGGCGAGCTGGCCGGTCAACCGTTGAATCACCGGCTTCTGATCCGGCTCCAGTCCGGCGAGATCCGGGTCTTCCTCCGCGCCGGTGCCGGGCTTGCGCACGTAGGTGCCGACCGCGCTGTTCGAGCGGTTGAAATACTTTTTCGCAACCCGCTGAACATCTCCGGCGGTGACGGCCTGGATCTTTTCGCCCGCCTCGTTGATTTCGTCCCAGTTGCCGAGCCCGTCATACATGATGAGCTGATGCAGGATGGCGGAGTTCGAGGCGAGCTTGCGGTATTCACCGGCGGCGAACTGGTTCTTCACCTTCTGCAATTCCTCTGCGGGAACCGGTTCGTCCTTGAGCGTGTCGAGCACCGCGTAGATGCCGAGTTCCACTTCTTCGGGCGTAGATTCATCGCGAGACTCAGCGCCGATGTTGAACATGCCCGCCCATTTTTTTGAACCCTGCCAGGCAAACGTGCCGGTGGCGACTTCGCTGCCGAGTTCGAGATCTTTGTAAAGCCGACCGGTGCGCCCGGAAAGCAACTGCGCCATGACCTGCAACGCGTAGCTGTCCGGGTGACCAAACGGAACCGTGTGCCAGTAGATGTCCACCTGCGGATTCGCCTCCACCTCGGCGACCATGCGTTTCTCGATCACCTGCGGCATCTCCAGGGTGACGACATCCGGCGGATTCTGTTTGCCGCGCGGGATGCGACCGAAGTAATCGCGCGCCAGTTTCTCCGCGTCAGCGGAATTGAAATCGCCGACCAGGATCAACGTGATGTTCTGCGGTGAATAATAGATGCCGTAAAACTCATTGGCCTGCGCAAGGCTGATCGCGGGGATGTCCGAAGGCCAGCCGATCACCGGCCAGCTGTAGGGATGCGATTGCCAGAACAATGACAGGTGGGCTTCCGAAGCCAGGCCGGTCGGTGTGGACTCGGTTCGCATGCGACGTTCTTCAAAAACGACATCGCGCTCGGCGTAGAATTCACGGAACACCGGGTGCAGCAGGCGCCCGCTTTCCATCCACATCCACAGCTCCAGTTTGTTGGCGGGAACAGTGATGAAGTAGCCGGTGATGTCCTCGGTCGTAAAGGCGTTCATGCCCGACGCACCGGCGGTGGTGTAGATGCGGTCAAATTCGTTTTTCACCAGCAGCTCGCGTTGTGCGGCGACCAGTTTGTCGAACTCGGCCTTCAATTCCTGGTAACGCGGGGTGAACGTGTCCGGGTTCTGCAGATCCTCGATCTCTCCGCGCCGCCACATCGCGCGCATGTTCGCCTCCTCGGCCCGCATCAGGTCCCGCACGCGTTCCTGTTCGGCGATGATTTGCTGGTCCTTTTCATAATCCTTGGTGCCGATCGCGTCCGTCCCTTTGAACATCATGTGCTCGAACAGATGCGCGATGCCAGTGATGCCGGGGCGTTCGTTCGAGCTCCCGACGTGGGCGACCCAGCCCCCAGAAACTGTCGGCGTGTCGTGACGTTCAACCATGAGCAAGTGCATGCCGTTGGCGAGAGTGACTTCCTTGACTGGGACTTGTTGGGCGGACGCGGCGACGCCCGAGATCAACACAGAGACGGCAACGAGACCGCGAAGTATGGATTGTTGAAAGTGTAACATGAGGTAACGCGAACGGGATGTTCAGAGGCACTTTGCCCGATCATCGATCCACGTCAATCGACAAACCGGATTGCGATTGGGTTCAATCGCCACAGATGAAAGTTCCGAAGGCCGGGATCCGGACGGCCAGCGGACCAACGCAGTGAATTCGAGCGGCGGGCCGACCGATCACATCACACGAATCTACTCCTCCGCCGCGTCCGCGATGGCCACCTCGGCACGGAAGAGATCGTGAAGGGTGACGAGCCCGAGCACGCGCCCCCCCGGACGATCGGTCAGGACGACGATTCCGGAAGTCGATTCGATCAGCTTCATTTGAAGATCCCGGATGCTTTCGGCCGGTCGGCAGTCCACGGCTTCTTCCAGCCGGGGTTTGCGTTCTTCGTTCAGCGCCCTTTCCGCCTCGGCACGCGAGAGGACACCGGTCAGATTCTGGTCGAACATCACGGGGAAATGCAAATAGGGATGATTCTTCAGCGTCAGTTTCAACGTCTCGGGAGTGAGGTCCCGCAGGATCACCGGCTTGAACGTGGCGATGGTGGAGACGTGCAGCTGCTGCCAGCTTTGCATGTCGCGCGGCGGAATGACGTGTTCCATGTCGTGCCCGTCCTGCACCAGAAGCTCTTCGTAAAAATTCTGTTTCGCCAAACTCCGGCTCACGGCCTGGCTTACCAGCGTGCCGAGCATCAACGGCGGGACGAGCGCGAACTCGTGGGTCATTTCAAACACGATCAGAATGGACGTCACCGGCGCGCGCACAACCGCGCCCATGCAGGCGCTCATGCCGATCACGGCGAGCAGAATGTTGTCGGTCGGGTGAAGCGGCAGCACCAATCCCACCAGTCCCGACACCACGATGCCGCACATGCAGCCGAAGAACAGCGTGGGGGAAAAAATGCCTCCGCACCCGCCGAAGCCGTAACAGGCGATCGTGGCCAACAGTTTCCCGGACAACAACAGCGCCGCGAACGACCAGTCAAACTGGCCGGCCAGTGCTTCGCTGAGCGCCGTGTAGCCGAGCCCGAACACGCCCGCGCTTCCGCTGAGCAGGAAAACGGATGATCCCAAAATCCAGGTCACGCCGCCGCCCATCGCCGGGCGCAGCCAGCCGGGGATCTTCTTGAACTCCAAGCGCCGCGCGCGCAGTGCCATCGTGCTTTTCTGAAAATACATTCCGACGAGTGCGGCCAACGCCGCCACGACGGGCGTCAGCGCGTAGGCAACCAGCCCGGGTGACTCGACGTAACGGAGCAGGAATGCCGGACTCTCGCCGATCAATGCGTGGGCGACCAGCGCGCCGATGAAGGACGCGAGGAGGATGCTGCCGAGATACCGGCTGTTGAGGTCCTGAAGCATTTCCTCTAGGACAAAGGTCACGGCGGCCACCGGCGTGTTGAAGGCGGCGGCCAGACCGGCGGCCGCTCCGGAAGCGGCGGCCAACCGACGGCGCTGCTTGGCGGTCCCCAGTTTTCCGGCCACTATTGAGGCGAGACCGCCGGCCATCTGCACGCTCGGCCCTTCCCTCCCGAGGCTGCATCCGCCGCCGATGCTCAGCGCCCCGGCCACGAACTTCACCCACACCGTGCGCCAGGCGACCACGCCAAATTCCTTCCAATACGCGAGTTTGAGCTGGGGAACACCGCTGCCCGAAGCTTCCTTGCAAAAGCTGTTCAACAACCAGCCCACGACAAGCGAGGTGGACATGATGAGGAGGAACGACTTGATCAGGAACGCGGGCTTGGATTCGTGAACAAACCGCTCGTAGGTGAAGTGGTTGATGAAATGGATGGCGTAGTGAAACGCCACCGCGACGAGACCGCCGACGAGACCGAACAGGCACGTCGCCACAATAACCCGCGTCCGTTTTGGGAGACGTTGGAATTGTTGGGCAATCAACTGCGCCATTGCGTGCGGATCATTGTTGTGATTCTCCCGTCCATTGCAAGCGGTTCCTCCGATCAAATCCCCGGAGCCGAATTCGGCCTGTGCCAGGGTGCGGCCACCGTGAAAAATTTCGAACCGTTGGTTGAATTCCAAGGGAGGATTCCTATAGTGCGCAAGTTTTCGGCAACGACACATGACCAATCCCAAACCTGTCGGCGGCTGGACCGTCCAAGATTCCCGCAATCTGTACAACATCAACCGATGGGGTGCGGACTACTTCGATATCAACGAAGCCGGCAACGTGGTCGCCACGCCGCTCCGTGATTCCGGCGCATCCGTCGATCTCACCGATGTGATTGCCGAGGCGCGCACCCGGGGGCTCGAGTTCCCGGTGCTGGTGCGGTTTCAGGACATCCTGCACCACCGGGTGAAGGAGCTGAACGAATCCTTTCTGCGGGCCATCAAGGAGTTCAACTATCAGGGCAGCTACCGCGGCGTGTTCCCCATCAAGGTGAATCAACTCCGCGAAGTAGTGGAAGAGATTCTCGAAGCCGGGAAACCTTGGGGTTTCGGCCTGGAAGTGGGCAGCAAGCCGGAGCTCTACGCCGGCCTCTCCCTGCAAAGCGAACCGGGAAGCCTGATCATCTGCAACGGGTACAAGGACAAGGAGTTTGTCCGCATGGCCCTGCTCGGCATCAAGCTCGGCAAGAAGGTCATCATGGTGGTCGAGAAGCTCAGTGAGCTGAAACAGATTATTTCTGTCTCCAAAGAAATGGGCGTTGTCCCGCTCGTCGGGATCCGGGCGCGGCTCATGAGCAAGGGAGCGGGCAAGTGGGCCGAGAGCGGCGGCGAAAGCGCAAAGTTCGGCCTGAGCACCATTGAGTTGATTGCCGCCACTCAACTGCTGAAGGCCGAAGGCTTGGGGCACTGCTTCAAACTCATTCACTTCCACATCGGCTCGCAGGTGCCCGACATTCAAACCATAAAAAAAGCGGTCCAGGAAGCCGCGCGCTTTTATTCCAAGCTCCGCAAGATGGGCTTCGAACTCGAATTTTTTGATGTCGGCGGCGGACTCGGAGTCGATTACGACGGAAGCCGGACCGCGTTCGACAGTTCAACGAATTACACGTTGCAGGAATATACCAACGACGTCGTGTTTTACCTCGGCGAAGTGTGCGATGCCGAGGAAGTGCCGCACCCGACGATTGTCAGTGAAAGCGGGCGGGCGCTGGTCGCCCATCACAGTGTGCTGGTGGTCGAAGTATTTGGTTCGATCGAGAAACTTCAGGGCAGCGAACATCTGAAATACGGCGACGACGAACACCCCATGGTGAAGGATCTCCTGGAGATTCGTTCAAGGCTCGAAGGCTCATTGAAGCGGGAGGACTACCACGATGCCCGCGAGCGGAAGGACGGCGCACAAAGCCTGTTCGCGCTGGGCATGATGGAGCTGGAGGACCAGGCCAAGATCGAAAGCCTCTACTGGGAGATCAGCCGCAAGATCGTGGAAAACTATCGCGGTCAGGAATACATTCCGGAGGAAATTCGCGAACTGCAGGACAGCTTTGGCGATCAATATCTTTGCAATTTTTCCCTGTTCCAGTCGCTCATCGATCACTGGGCCCTTGGCCAGCTGTTCCCCATCATGCCCTTGATGCGCTTGGATGAAAAACCGACCCACGAAGGAACGTTGGTGGACATCACCTGCGATTCGGACGGACAGATCAAGAAGTTCGTCGATCTGAACGACGTGCGCGATACGTTGCCCCTGCACGCCTTCAAGGAAAATAGCGAGGGGCAGGAACCTTATTATCTCGGATTCTTCCTGATGGGCGCCTATCAGGACGTGATGGGGGACCTGCACAATTTGTTCGGCCGCGTGAACGAGATGCACGTGTTTCTCGATCCCGATGAACCGGCCGGCCATTACATTGAGGAAGTCATCGAGGGAACCACCATCGCCCAGGCGCTCACCTCCGTGCAGTACGACGAGAACGAACTGAAGCGGAGGATGAAGACCCAGGTCGACGCAGCCATCAAGTCCGACCGGTTGAAACCATCGGAAGGCATGCGCCTCCTGGACGACTACGAACGCGGCCTGAAGAACAACACCTACCTGACGTTTTGAGGAGCCCACTCATGTCCGACGCGACTGGCCAGGGGGATGGTGATCAGGGAAAGCCCCCTGAGCTTCGGTCGTCGTCGCCGACGAAGGGTTTCGACCGGTCGGCCGAAGATCCCGCCTGGCCCCGTGAACAACCCGGACTGATGCGCGGATTGAACAGTCTGGTGCGCGGGCTGACCGCCCTGTTCTACGCCCTGCCCATCGCCCTGCTCATCATCGTGTGGACGGCCACGCGGTCCGGTTCAAGCGTCCCCTCGCCGGTCAGCAACCTCCTGCACTCGCTCGGGATTCTCCCCGCGCTGGCGACCTCCGCTCTTCTGTTCTACGGCGTGGTCAAGCTGGGCAGATTTCAGCCGGACTTCGTCGCCTGGCAGACATCCGTCGAGCGCGCGCGATGGGGCGGCCTGTTTCTCATCGGTCTGTCACCGTTCCTCTACTGGTGGTGCCGGCTCCCGGAAATCACGTTCTTCAAAGTGTTCGCCATGGGCCTGATCGTGATCGCGATGCTGTTCCTCGCTCAGCTCAACGTCGTGCTGCGTCGGCTCACGGCGATCCTTCCCGATCAGACGCTGCGGGCCGAAACCGCGTTCATGGCGCGGTTCAACCACGTCATTCTGGCAGTCGTCGGCGCGGCCGAGGTGTTCTTCTTCTCACTGAACCGGCCGTCCATCGCCGCCGCGACCGAATGGCTGACCCAACAACATCTCTGGCTGTTGCGCCCCTTGGAAATCATCGTGCTGCTCCTGATGGTCATGCCGATCGCCATCACCATGGCCGTCATGTGGAAGATCAAGGAAGTCATCCTCGAAAGCGTTTTCCAAGGCGGAGAATGAATTCGGCGAATAGTGTTTCCGTTTAGTTTCCGGCGTAACCCAGTTTCACACGATAGAACTGTTGTTCGCCACTGACGACGGGTAGCAGGACGGTTACTTCGCGACCATTGGCTGTGCCGGTTTCGGTTACCACCAGATCTTCGCTCACCAGTTCAGACCAGGGCCCCGTCAACGACGATGCGACCTCGATGCCAAAGGCGATATCCGTGGCCGTCGGGTTCAACGTGAGTTTCAGTTCCACGCGGTTCGAGGTTCCAGCGATCACGCGACTCACGTTGGCGAACCGCGCGCGCTCGGTGTTGGTCACTGGCTGGGTGGGATCAATGCCGAGCGCGTATTTGATAATGTTCGAAATGCCGTCAGCCAAAGGCGTGGCCCCCGGGCCGATGATGTTCTGATTGCCACCCGCAGCCGGATAGTATTGCGCGATCCAGTTGGTGAAGGACTGGCCGTTGATGATTGGCACGGACACCGAGGCAGGACCATCCGGACCGGTGCCGGTCAACGTGTAGGTACCCGCATCGCCGGTTTCGTAGGGATACATGTCGAGCGAATCACCGGCAGTCCCGACCGTGCGCGGGCCATCGGTGAGATTTCCCAAGCCGTCCTTGCTCCACTGGAAGGTCGTTCCCGCAGGATCAATCGCACCAGATTGAATCAGCAACCGGTTACCCGGCCGCAAAACCTGCGACGCGGGCTGAATCAACAGCGGAACACCGGCACCTTCCATTTTCAGTGGGGCCAGCGCAAAATCGAACTCCAACCGGATCGACAGCGGCAGAGGCAGGCGTGACGAGACGGTCAATTGCCGCAGTGTCACGACCGGTTGGGACGACCCGGTCGCGGCTTCGAGATCGAAGCTCTCGCCGGGATTGATCGTGCCAACCACATCCCCTCCAACAATGACCTCGGCCGGATTGCCCAAGTGATCGGCGATGGCGCTGATTTTGCGGATATAACGGGCAATTTGGGGCGCGGTCAGGGTGACCTCGCCACGCGGCGGAAGCTCAATCCAATCCTCCCCGACAGCGGAGTAATTGTAGGTCACCAATCCGCCCGGCACGGTTTCGACCACGCTGTTCGGCGGGAGGGCGAAAACGGCCTGCCGGCCCAACGCGACGGGACGTGCGAGATAGAGCGCCTCGTGTCCATCGAGGAATTCCACGAGGAACGCGATCTCATTGCGGTTGTTGATGCCCTCAGGACCGAGCGCGATCCGCGCAACGCGGCGGCCATCCAGATAGTTGTGGGTTTGCAGAATCGGAATGCGACCGGGCGAGCGGACGAGGCGTTGCCCCCGGACCAATTCTCCGGCCTCCCAATATCTACCGGACGGATAAGTGAACGCAACGCCATCGTAATCGTTGATCGCTTGTCCACGGATGTTGACCGCCGGACTACGGGAGATTCTGGTGCCTCCGCTGAGCCAGGAAGCGAATGGATTTAAGCTGGATAGATTTCCCCAGAGGCTGATCGCGTAGCTCCCTGCGGGTTCATTATAGCGAACGGAAAAGGCCAGCTTCCCGTTACCGCTGACCGCTATTTCCTGGAAGAATAAAATCTCATCAACATCATGAACCTTGGAGCGAAGCTGTCGCGCCGACTGCTTGGTTCTGAAAAAGCCGCCCGTGGTGGTGCCGACAACCGTGAAGTTATCCGTGTTACCACCAAGCGCATCAATGTATTCGGGATAGACCCATTCAGCGGTAGCGTAGAATACAACCCGGCCGTTGTTGTCGATTCGGGGCTGATACAGTGATGTGATATACCGTTGGCCGCCGGTCGTGAAAATGGGGGCGGAATATCCATCCGCAGGGCCGGGCATCGAGAGGCCGTTTTCAAGCAGCTTCTCCCGGCTTGTTCCGTCACCGACCCATATCTGCGTGTCCAACCCGTCCGTCTTCAAATAGGCAACCGCGCCACCCTCATTAATCGAGGGATTGGAAAAATTGAACGTATCATCAATCAAGGTCGTACTGGTTCCATCCGATTTGTAGATGAAGTTTCCCGAGGGCCCGCCAATCATGTTGCCCACGAAAGCCACCCAGCCGGAATCGTTCAACGAAGCCGGAGTGCCACCGTGACCGGTCACCTGGCCATCGACCATTACTTTCAGAGCGCCGTCATCCCAAAGGTAGCTGGTGACGGTGTTGACGCCGGGACCGTCGCTGAGCACCCGCGCTTGAAATGCGATCTGTCCGTTGTTGTTGATCATGGCCAGGGCAATGTGTGATCCGAGTCGTTCCAGCCCAAAATCCTTGACCCGGTAATTCTGTCCGCCAAACGAATGCGTCGGATCACCCGTCTCCAACACCTTGATCAATTCGTACACATCGGAAGGCCGCGGCAACGTATCGCCCACCGTCAACAACGCCGCCGCGTCCTGAACGGTTTCCTTGCCCCCGACACTCAAAGCCAGCACGCGCACGCCGTAACTGCCGGTTGCGGCACCCTGCGGAATGCTGATCGTGCCCTGCCAGTCGTCCTGGTAGATTGATGAGCCGAAGAGTTCCACCCGCGTGGCCGGCAATGCGTCACCCACCGGCTGTCCCGCAGGATCAAGCAGTTGAAATTTGACTGAAGCGACGCCGTTGATCAATTCGGACACCGAAGACGTGATCACCACCGGTTCAGCCGCAAGCTCGGTATAAAGGTCGTCCACGTTGTTCGCTGAAACGTTGGAAACCACCGGACCCAGCGCGGCCGCGTCCCCGTCCATGATTGCGATGGCATCAATTTCATTCCACCCACTCACGGCCGGGCTGTTCAGTTCGATGCGCACGCCGCTCACAAGGTAGGTCGTTTTGGGAATGCTCACGATGAAGGCGCGGGCGTCACTGCCGGCCGAAGCCGCCACGCCGGTCCACACTTCATTCCAGGTGCCCGTGCCGGCATCACGCAGCTCCACCCGATCCACCGCGCCCGGATTGTAGGTTTCGTAAATGATGACCGATTGAACTTGGATCGGATCATTGTAGGCCAGTGACAGAAGCTCGCGTTGACCATCCTCGGTCCGGGACGCCCACGCCCGGTCATCATCAGAGGTATCCGGAAAGACATTGGGGGCTCCCAACGCCTGAACGGCTCCATAGTCGGGACTGTCATATTGCGAACTGAAGGCGATGACCGAACTGGCAAAGCGCGTCTGCACCTCCGCCGCGAAGGCTGAAACCGAAAGTAGCGCAGTGAATAAAACGGAAAGAGCACCCGCCCTCCTGACAGAACAACTTTTTTTCATGATGGAACGAATTGTATGGGCGCGGTTGCGGAATAAGCGCGATTCTTTCCCGCTGTGTTTTGAATTGCAAGGCAACGATCTGGCGTTTTTGCGACGCGGGGGAGATCAGCAAGTGTTTACGCTCGTCAGCGACTGAAGAAGTTTTCTGCACTCTGCCGCCTGCAAGAACATTCCGCGTGTTCCGTTCTTTCCGCGGCAAAAAACCGGCGGTTCGCGTCGTCAATTCGTGAACATTCGTGCTGTTCGCATAAACTCCTCCCCTCCATTTCCACTCCGCAGCTGGATCCACATGATTCCATCAGGAAGAGCAATCACTGAAACGGGATCAGCGGCAAGGTCACCACGCATTTGCCGGAGATCGTCTCCAAAGCCCGGCAGGTCGATGACCTAGTGGCGGGCATCGCCAAGGCATCGAGGGACAGAATCAGGGGCAAAGCAAACGCCGACGACGGGGACCACGCGGGTCAACGTTCAGTTTTCTCAGCCGCAGATTTCGGGGTCCATTTCTTGAGAAACTTCAGCATGACGGCTTCGCTATAGCCCCTGCCCTCCTCCAGTTGTCCGGTGTCCTGCGCGTGGAGCAAGGTGGAGCGAGACCTCCGGGCGAGGCTTTCGGGCGTACAGGATGGTTTCCATTTCACCGCCCACTTTCGCGCGTCTCCCCGACCTTCCGACGGGTTGGCGTTTCCGGCTCTTGAGATGGGTTGAGATTCGGCTGTTGCCGCAAGACATCGAAGTCTCGCCCGGAGGGCTCAACCCACCTTGGGACTGACTGGATTCCGAGGTGCCCGCACGGCAATCGGCACGATGGCCAGCGCCTCCTCCGGCGTGAGTTTTCGTGTGCGGAACAACTGACGCAGGTTCACGCCGTCCACAAATTCCATGAGCAGGAAGTAGAATCCGCCCGCCTGCCCGAAGTCGTGGATGGTCACGATGTTGGGATGATTCAACACGGCCAACGCCTGCGCTTCCCGGGCGAATCGTTCGGCGAACTTCGCGTCGCCCACGCGTTCCGGCGCGAGAAGCTTCAGCGCCACCAACCGGTTCAACGATTTCTGTCGCGCCTTGTAAACGACGCCCATGCCACCGCGTCCGAGGCATTCGAGAATCTCCAATTGCGGAAAATGTGGGGCGAGTTCCTCCGGCGGGATCGGCGGTTGGGCGGCGGGCGTGTCGTCAGTGAAAACGGTTTCCGTCTTCAGGTTCAACGCCATGAGACAGCTTGGGCACAGACCCGCAGGCGCGCTCGGCTTGAGAGTCGCCCCACATTGCGGACAAGTTGATTCGTCGCTCATGACCGTTACTTACCGGTTGAGGAAAGATTGTTACACGGCGCGTTCATTTTGCAGCAAAAGGTAGCAACGGTCGCTCCGCGCGGTCCGTCGGCGCATCCAGATGCGCCCGGTTTCTACTGAGCGCTTTGATTCCACCAACACGCTCCACGGCGCACACGGAGTGACGCGCCCTACCTTTCCCAATCCTGCGCAGCTTTCCCATGCTTTCTTGTAGCAATCCCGTCATCCGGTTCTTGCTCATTCCCATCTGTGTTCATCTGCGTCCATCTGTGGTTGAACTCTCTCTACTTCCTTGCGAGTGCTGCGGCGAGGTGTCGCAATTCCCCGTCGAGATCCGTGCCTTCGGCCAGGGGTTGGGAGATCTCCTCGCGATAGACTTCACGAAATCGTTTACGCAACCGATGCACCGCCACCCGCGCTGCGCCTTCACTGAGGCCGAGCCGGTCTGCCATCCCGGAGTAGTCGATCGCGCCACGTTCTGCCATGAGGCAATTCTTGAGCGCCTCGAAGTCATCAGCCTTTCCCGCCACCACAAATTCTTCACGCAGACGGTTTACGGTCAGCTCGAGCAGTGTGAGCGCCCATTGTTGGTCAAAGGTTTCCTCGGCAGCGTGCGTGTTGGTGTCCACCGCGGAACGACTCTCGGCGAAGGCGGTATCAAACTGCACGTGTGATTGTCCTCCGCCGCGACGCAGCGCGGAAGCACGGCGCCATTCCTTGCTCATGAAATGTTTGAGCGCGACGATCAGAAACGTACGGAGCCTGCCCTTGTCGGGCGTCGCAGTTTCCAGCCAGAGTTTCTCCAACAGGTGACGGAAAAAGTCCTGCGTGAGATCCTGGGCATCATGGGCGGATTGACCGCTGCGCCGGACGTAGGCGTAAAGCGGATACCAGTAATCGCGACAGATGGATTCCAACGCCGCGTCAGATTCGGGGGAAAGCCGCCGAGTCGCCGCCAGCACGACAGACCAGCGAGTGTGCGGAAACACACGCGACGCGGAACTGGATGGCACACTGCTCGTCACACGGAAAACCTATCCATATCCATTACCGGAAACGAGACCGTTGTTACAGACCAACATCAACATACAAGTATCAAGATGCGCGCGATACGTTCATCCAATTCCTGGCAGATGATGTTTACCTTGCCGCCGCTGGTCATGTCAGAGTGGAGATACCGAACTTGCAGTTCCCGAACGACACGCCCGTACCGACCGAGAAACAAAAACGGAATTTTGCCATTTTCTCCGGGCTTGGAAACATTGCCGGATTCAATTCAACTCCGGGCATGTCGACCACGTCGTTTCGAATCATCGGCGCGTTGCTCCTGTCGGTGTCCGTGTTCCGGTCCGCCGCTCAGGAGCCGCAGCCGGGACTCGCCCTCACCTTCGACAACGGGACGGAATCCTCCACCGTGATCGCGCCGAACGTGTGGCTCTATGTGAAACAGGGAGACACGCCGGATCCTTTTCTCGCGCCCGGAACGTTCACGGCGACCTGGCGTGGGTTTGTGTCCGTGGAGCTTCGCAGCATCTACTCGTTTCAGGCCGAGTTGAACGGCACCTTGAAACTGGAGATCGGCGGCAAGCCGGTGCTGGATGTCACGGGCAACGGCGGATTGAGCGAGGCGAGCAAGCGCGTCCGGCTCGACAAAGGCCCCAACGAAATCGTCGCCACCTACACCCCTGCGGCGGAAGGTGACGCGATGGGGAAACTTCTCTGGGTGCCGCGAAACACCTACGCGCAGCCCATTCCGCAATCGGAGCTCACCCACCTGCCCGACGACGCCACGACCGCGTCCGGCCGGCTGCATCGCGGGCGGGAGCTGATGTTGGAATACCGGTGCCTGAACTGCCATAAGTCAGATGACGCCAAGCTGCCGGAGCTAGAAATGGATGCGCCGACCTTTGACGGGATCGGCTCCCGCCGCAACGCCGCCTGGCTGGCGGAATGGATTGCCGACCCACACGCGATCCGTGCCTCCGCACGAATGCCGTTGATGTTTCACGGCCCCAATTCGACGAAGGACGCCCGGGCCATCGCAAGTTATCTCAACGCTTTGAGGACGACGGACGAACTGTCCGCCGAACCGCGCGACGCCGGATCCATCGCGGCGGGCTCGGAATTGTTCGCCACGCTCAACTGCGCCGCGTGCCACAACCCGCCCGGCGCCGCAGAGGAGGACGAGAGCCGGCTGTCGTTCACCCGTGTGGCCGGTAAGTTCACGTCGGGCGCACTCTCGCTATTCCTCCAAGAGCCTTCCAAACATTACCGGTGGATTCGCATGCCCGACTTTCGGTTGAGCGCCGAGGAGGCCGGCCAGCTCGCCGCCTTCCTGTTGTCAGACGCTGCGCCAGCCGTCACCGGTCCACCCGATACGGACCTCGCGGATCGCGGTGGGAAACTGGTGCAGACCAGCGGCTGCCTGAACTGCCACACGGGCCCGCTCGAGAACGAGTTCAAGACGAGGACGCTCGCGAAGCTGACCAACTGGTCCGGCGGATGTCTGGCGGTTGATTCCGTCGAGGCCGCGCCGGAGTTCGCTTTTTCACCCGGGGATCGGCTGGCGATCAAAGAGTTCGCGGCTTCGGGATTCGGGACGTTGCAGCGTCATGTGGATTCCGAATTCGCCGGGCGCCAGATGAACAACTTGAACTGCATCGGCTGCCACAATCACCAGATCGACCTCGTGCCGTCGCTCGCGTTGCTCGGCGGCAAGATCAAGCCCGAGTACGGTGCCCGGATCATCACCGGACAAGTCGACGAGAAGCCGCGTCCCTGGAGTCACGCGCGGATGCCGGGATTTGCACCTACGCCCGCCCGGGGCATCGCCCGCGGACTCGCGAACAGCCATGGTTTCCCGGCGGAGACGCCCGCCGACGGACCGATCGATGAAGAGATGGCGGCGGTGGGATTGAAACTGGTTTCATCCGACGGCGGCTTCTCCTGCATTTCATGTCACGGAATCGGAAAGGCCGGGGCGACGCAGGTGTTTGAAAGCGCGGGCATCAATCTCGCGACCAGCTACGAACGACTGCAGCACGACTACTTCACGCGTTGGATGTTGAATCCGCTGCTCGTCGATCCAACGTCCAAGATGCCCGTCTTTTTCGATGAAGAAGCCGGCAGCCCGCTCTTCGAGATCCACGACGGCGACGGCGGCAAACAGGTCGAGGCGCTCTGGCAATATGTGCGCGCCGGCGACGCGATGAAGATCCCCGACGGCATGTCCATCGGCACGTCGGCCCCGGTCAGTTTTGAAGGATTGGAATAGGGCCGCTCGCGATGTCGACATCTCAACACGCGCGCACAAAGACCCTCACGCCGTTTCTCGTTTTCTTCACAACCCTTCGCGGCTAAGTTCATCGCATGACCGCCCCCACCGAATCGCTCCGAATCTCCTGTCGGCTGGAAGTGCTGCCCGGCGAAACCGTGATGAATCAGCTGAACGCCGCCCATCGGTTCGGCTTTGAGGGAGTCACCCTGCCCGGCCGGTTCACGGAGCGGTGGTTGAAGCCGTTGCGCGAATGCTTCGAGGACAGCCCGCTGCCAATGGCCGCCCTCTCACTCGGTTTCAGAAAATCGCTGCTCTGCGCCGACCCGCCGGACCGGCAGACGTGCCGCGACGACCTGTTGACGTTGTTCGACCTGTGCGCGGAGTTCGGCGTGAAGATCTTCAACCTGCCACCGTGCCTGATTCAGGACAACCCGGAACGGATTCACGATACCGGCCGGTTTGGTTCCATCCGCGAACGGCTCGACGCGTTGCTGCTGGAACAATTGCCGACGCTGGGCGACGAGGCGGGGCAACGCGGCGTGGAGCTCCTGATCGAGCCAGTCAATCAATACGAGTCCCACTATCTGAATTCCGTCGAACACGCCGCCGAACTCTGTCGGCAACTCGATCATCCGGCAGTCGGGTTCACGGCGGATTTTTTTCACATGCAGCTCGAGGAACTTCACACGGCGGACGCAATCCGCGCCGCCGGAGCGCCGACCCGCACCGGCCATTTTCCACTGCGGCACGTTCATGTTGCCGAGAACACCCGGGTCGAACCGGGGCCGGGGTCAATGGATTTTCAGCCGGGCTTCCGAGCCTTGAAAGAGATCGGCTACCACGGCTGGATCGAGGTGGAATGCCGGAAACTGTCGGGACTGGCGGCCGAAGTATTGCCAAAATCAGTCGACCGCCTGGCCAGCGCCTGGACCAACGCTTGACCCCGGGCGTCCCGCTTTCGCGGCCTGTTGCTTGACAGATAGTTTCGGGATCGAGCTTGCTGGGTGTCCCACCACCGGTAGAGTCCGCAGCGTGTCCGTAACAACGAAGAAAAAGAAAACTGCGCGCTGGGAGTGATTGCCTACACGGTGGGCGGTTTTTTTGTCGCGCCCGCCGTCATCCGTTCCCAAGCCACCAAGATTTTACTGACGGAAACGGGATTGACCGCGCAGTTCGACAAGATCCGGGTCAACCCGTACGCACTGACGCTCGACGTCGATGGCTTCCGGGCCGGTTCAGGGAACGGGACGAACTGGATCTCGCTCAAACATCTTCACGCCAATCTTCAACTGTCGTCTCTGTTCGGTCCGGCGTTCGTCATCAAGGACGTTCAACTCGAACAGCCGGAACTTTTGGTGACCTGGGAGGCGGACGGTTCGTTCAATTTCGATTCTGTTCTCGCCCGCCTGCAGTCCAAGACCAACGCCGAACCGGCGGAAATTCCGGCGGCGGTGATTGGCCACCTGAGCGTTTCCAACGCAGTTGTTCGCTGGCAGGACAATTTCTTGGAACCCGGATTTGCCTCTGAACTGAATGATATTGATCTAACTCTTACCAATTTTCACACGCTCGGAACCAACACGTTTGTTTTCAAGGCGGTGCTGGATTCGGACGCCATCCTCGGCGCCAGCGGCGAGATCGGGCTTCACCCTCTCAAAGCGAACGTGAGCGCCGGGCTCGACAATCTGTTGCTGGAAAAATACACAAGTTACATTCCCGACTGGTCGCCATTTCAACTGCGCAAAATGCGTGCGACCGGTCGACTCAACATCGCCGCGGACCTCTCAGGGGAATCGATTCAGGTGGAGATTTCGGAAGGCGCAGCCACCGTTTCGAATTTCGAACTGATGGCGGTGGGCGCAACTGATCCGGTCCTTTCGATAGGATCGGTCGCCGTGTCCAGAATGACGGCCAGTCTGGCGCACCTCAGCGCGACCATTGGCCAGATTGTGGTGGATCATCCGGCGATCGCGATCAACCAAATGACGAATGGCCTCACGGACTGGCAGACCTAGGCGGAGGCGATCATCGGAAAATTTCCGGCATCGACGTCGACCAACACGGAACCGTCAGCGCCGTTCAATTGGGTGATCAACCGGTTCATCGCGACCAACGCGGTCGTGCGCGCGGTGGATCACATGCCGGCCGCGCCCGTGAGCATCACCGTGAGCAACGCATTTGTTTCGGTTCAGAACCTGGGGCCGGACATGGGCAGGTCGTTGCCAGTTGCGCTGGGTTTTGAGCTGTTGTCCGGCGGCCGCGGGACCGTGGCCGGGAACATTACACCGGCACCGCTTGCCGCAGAATTACGGGTGGATGTGAAAGCCCTGTTTTTCCGGATCGGACAACCGTACGTGCAGGATATTCTCCGGCTGAAACTCAAGAACGGCACGGTTTCGGTGAACGGCGATGCAAAGCTTTCGTTGAATGATACCAACGCTTTCGAGGCGTCTTATCTCGGCGATATCCAAGTAAACAATGTTGAAGTGAACGAAGAAACCGATCTTCCTTTCGCCAGCGTCGGTGAAGTGAAGATCGATGATCTGGAAATCGACTGGCCGATGGACGATTTCAAGGTCAAGTCAGTGTTCGTCAACGAGCCGGCGGCCCATCTGTATCTTCGTGAAGACGGGGCGGCCAATGTCGAGGAGATGGTGCCCGCATCGATTACCGAACAGATCTAGAAGCAGTTGAACGAGGCGTGGAAGCTACTTCAATTTGAGTTGGACGATGTCACCATCACCAACGGATACGTGCGTTTGGAGGACCATTCGATTTCGCCACACTATGAGAAGCAGGTGACGAATCTTTACTTGAATCTGGTTGGACTGAAACCCAACGCCGCGGAGCCTGCAAAGGTGAACATTGCCGGAAATATCATGCCGTCTGGACCGTTCAGCGTGGTCGGGGAATTCACTACTGCGAGCACGAATATCGCCGCGAAGGTCGCGATCAACGCGCAGATGATCCAGCTCTCTCCGCAGTCGCCGTACGCCGAAAAATTTCTTGGCCACCTGATCGACAACGGCAATGTGTCCATGGATCTGAGATACGAATTGAACGGTGTGCTCGTCAAGGGGGAGAACCGCGTGATCGTCAACGCGTTCGAGTTTGGCGCAGAAACAGACAGCAAGGACGCCATCAGTCTCCCGGTCAAATTGGGCGTGTCGCTGCTGAAGGATGCGGACGGGGTCATTGATCTGGAGGTGCCGGTGGAGGGCGACATTCGCGATCCGGAGTTCAAACTCGGCAAGGTGCTCTGGGGCGCGTTTTCGAACATCTTCAAGAAAGCGATCACCGCACCCTTCAAGTTTCTCGGCAAGCTCGTGGGTGCCGGTGCCGCCGATGACCTTGGTTCTGTTCAGTTTGCCGCCGGACAGACGGAGTTGACCGCTGACGAGCAGAAGAAAGTCCGCAAGCTTTCGCAGGCGCTGAGCGTGCGACCGGCGTTGCGGCTCGAAATCGTCGGCAGGTTCGACCCGGCGACCGACGCCGAACAATTGCGGAGTTCACAATTCGAGAAAGCGCTGGCGGATCTGATCGCGCGCAAGGGGCTCGAGCAACGAACTCAAAGCAAGGTGGCGGAGGAGCCGGAGATCCTCCGCTCCTCCAGGGAGACCGGGGACAAGGATGACGAAACGTTTTGGGACAGGACAAAGAATGTTCTCACGTTGAAGCCGCTGATCAAGGCGAGCAAAACAGAGAAGCCTTCCGTCCCGGACGAAACGGACGTCACAGTCATCACCCCGGAACCAGCAAAACCGCCGAGATCATCGTCATCGACGAACCCATTCCCGTGCTGCCAGCGCTCCCCACGGCAGCCGAAATGGAGGCGAAGCTCGCCGCCGCGCAAACCGTCGATGAAACCGTTATCGCGGAACTCGCCAATGAGCGTGCGGAAGCCGTCCGAACATTTCTCGCGACCGAGGAGGGCATCGATGAAAGCCGTTTACAAATTGCCGCAGAGTTGAGTGGACCGGAGCCGGCCACTGCCGAATCGAAGGTTTTTCTCGGTATTTATTAGGATTCCCTCCCATTCGCCGGGCGACATCCCAAATCTTCACCATTCTTGTTTGATCGTTTGACCCGCCCCACCAACCCCCTTACAGTCCCCGCTCTTTTATGAAGGTCATTGTTTGCGATCCGATTTCACCCAAGGGCATTGAGCTGCTTCAGCGATGCGATCAACTGGATGTCGTCGTGCTGCCGAAGCCGCCGTCTGAAGAGGAACTGATCGAGTTGGTGAAGGACGCCGCCGCCCTCGCCGTTCGTTCGGAAACGAAGGTCACTCGCAAGGTGCTCGAATCCGCGCCGCTCCTCAAAGTCGTCGGCCGGGCCGGTGTCGGTGTGGACAACGTCGACATCGAAGCCGCGACTGAACGAGGTGTGATCGTGATGAACACACCCGGTGGCAACACGATCTCCACGGCAGAGCTCACCTTCTCCATGATGATGGCGCTGGCCCGCCGGATTCCGCAGGCCCACCTCTCGATGACCCAGGGCAAGTGGGACCGGAAGAAATTCAAGGGGACAGAACTCAACGGCAAGACGCTCGGCATTCTCGGCATGGGCCGGATCGGCGGGGAAGTCGCCAAGCGCGCCATCGCTTTCGGTATGCGTGTCGTGGCTTACGATCCTTACCTCACGCTCGCCCGCGCCAAGGAGTTGCAGGTGGAACTGGTCGAAGAACTCGACGGAATTTATTCAGTGGCGGATTTTATCACGGTTCACATGCCAATGACCGATGAAACCTGCGGTATGCTGAACAGCGCTGCTTTCGCGAAGATGAAGGACGGTGTGCGGCTGCTCAACTGCGCGCGCGGCGGGATCATCAACGAGACCGACCTGCTCGCCGCGATTGAATCTGGAAAAGTCGCAGGTGCAGCACTCGATGTTTACGAAAAAGAGCCGCTTGCCGAAGATTCGCCGATCCGCAGCAACGGCAACATCATCATGACGCCGCACCTTGGGGCGAGCACCGAGGAAGCGCAGGAAAACGTCGGCATCGAAGTGGCCGAACAGATTGTCGACCTGCTTGTTTCCGGCGAGGTTCGCAACGCGGTCAATCTGCCAAACCTCGACGCCAAGACTTACGCGAAGGTGAAACCGTTCATCACGCTCGGTGAAAAACTCGGGAAACTGGTGGCCCAGCTGGCTCCGAAGCGGAACGAAAAACTGGTCATCACCTACGGTGGTCGTGCGGCGGAATTGCGGTCCGATCCCATCACGCGCTCGATGTTGAAAGGCTTTCTCGAAGGGGCCGGCGGCAAGGATGTCAATCAGGTCAACGTCCGCGTGATGGCGAAAGCACTGGGACTGGTGGTCGAGGAAACCAAGTCGAACGAGGAGACGGATTTCAATGAGTGGATTCACGTTGCCGTGCACAGCGGCGGTGAAAAAGTGATCTCCGCTGGTGGGACAACGTTCGGTGCGCGGAATCAACCTCGCATTGTGAGATTGAACAGCCGCACGGTCGAGATCGTCCCAGAAGGCGTGCTCTTTATCATGAACAACAACGACCGGCCCGGCATGGTCGGGCATATCGGCATGCTCATGGGCAAACACAACGTCAACATCGCCAGCATGACGCTGGACCGTGACAAGGTCGGCGGGCAGGCGCTGACTATTCTGAACCTCGACAGCGAGCCGCCGAAAAGTTTGATCGAAGAAATCGAAAAAGACCCGGACATCTCCAATGTCCGGATCGTGACACTCTAAATTAGTTAAAACCCAAATACCAATGAACCGTTTGCTATCCCTTACGTTTGCCAGCGTGCTGGCGTCGACCTTCATGGCCTCTGCGGCCGACGACCTTTTCGAGGACAAGGTGCTCGTCACCGGCCCCAAATTTGAAATCACGGAGAACCAGCTCAGCCGGGCCTACCTGCAACGCAAGGCGCAGATGGCCGCCATGGGCCGCTCGATTCCCGAACAGCTTCGGAACGACGTGGAAAAGGAGACATTGGACTTGTTGATCCTGAAATACACGCTGTTGAACATGGCCACCGAGGCCGACCGGATCGCCGCCGCCGAACTAGTGAACCAGCAGATCGGCAATGCTCCTCCGGCGATGCTCGGACAGCAGGCGACCCTGCTCGGACTGACCGAGGCCGAGTTCAGGCAGGAGCTGGTCGATCAGAACACGGCGTCCCAGGTAGTGAACCGCGAGTTCAAGCCCAAGGTGGTTGTGACCGAAGAGATGAGCAAAAAGTTCTACGACGAGAACCAGGCCCAGTTCGAGGCTCCAGAACGGGTCAAGGCCACGCACATCCTGCTGGCGACCAAGCTGCCCGACGGCACCGAGCTCTCCGAGGACGACAAGAAGGCGAAACGCGCAGAAGCGGACGCGCTGCTGGTGCGCGCCAAGGCGGGGGAAGATTTCCTGGCGCTGGCCAAGGAGTATTCCGAAGACCCCGGCGTCGCGCAGAACGGCGGCGAATACACCTTCGGCAAGGGCCAGATGGTGCCCGAATTCGAAGCCGCTGCCTGGACTATGGAGGACGGACAAATCAGCGGGATCGTGGTCACCGCCTTCGGGTATCACATCATCAAGAAGAACGAAACCCTGCCCGCGCAGATCCAGGAGTTTTCCGAAGCCGACCCGAGCATTCGTGAATACCTCAACCGTCAGGAATTGCAGAAGGTGCTCCATGACTACACCGGCGAACTGAAGAAAGACCCTTCGATCGTATTTGTGGACGAGAAATACAAACCTTGATCCGCCCAGTCTCCGATTTTCACAAGAAGCCCGGCTTAGTGCCGGGCTTTTTTTGCGTCCCACCTGGCGATGAAGACCGACAGAATTCCGGGCCTTACATTGCGGTAGCAGACATCGCATTTCCAATCTGTGCTCATTCACTGAATTCGCGTCAACCTCCCGAACGAATTCACAAACCAACGCCGGGCAAAGCCGCAAAGGAACCAGTGGCTTTTCTGATTCAAATCTATCCCCCCTTCCGGTCGGCTCTAAATCTTTGCGGCTTGAGTGAAGCAAGCGTGAGGCGGGTCACCGTTTTAGAAACGGTCGCAACACCATCGCAACGACCAACGTGACAGCCGTGCCGATCAACGTGTACCACGGCCAATAAACAGTTGGCGGCGGGGTCGCTGCCGGCACAAACTTGTTCCAGAGCCCGCTCAGCCAGACCATGAAAACCAGCGATGCGAGCATCCCCACGATCACCGGCCACGGCGATCCGCGTTTCCACCAGAGCACGAGGATCAACGCACCCAACAGTCCGCCCGCCGTGAGCCCGTTCAAGCTGAATGCGAGGGACAGCGCCGAGGGTGTTTGCTGACACAGCCAGGCGACAGCAATCAGAATTATTCCCCAGACCACGGTGGATTGACGGCTGAAACGCAGGAGGCTCTCTTCGGTCCATTTTCTGCCCCCACAATTTTTGAGCAGGTCCATGGTCGATACCGAGGAAAGCGCGGACAACGCCGAGCTGACCGATGACATCGCCGCACTCAGAATGGCGACGATGAGAAACCCTTTCAGGACGGACGGAATCTCCGTCAGAATGAAGATCGGAAACACGTAGTCGTCCTTGCTGACACCGGGCCGGATTTCGGGCGGTTCAATGGCGAACCCGTGTTGTTGAAAAAATATCCACAGCATCACGCCCACGAACAGGAACATGAGCATTAACGGGAAAATGATCACAGCGCTCAGATAAAGCGCCTTGCGCCCGTCCGCCACGGACTTGCAGGTGAGCACGCGTTGCACATTCAATTGATCAACGCCGTGCGAGGACATCACCTGGAATGTCGCACCGATGACGCCCATCCAAATGTTGTAGGGCGCGCTTAATGCGAACTTGACGTTGAACCACTCAGTCTTGCCCGCTTCGACCGCGCTCTTCCAACCGACGCTGAAATCGGCACCCATTTTCATCGGGATGTAAATGAGCACGAATAATCCGCCGCCCGCGAGCAGGATAAACTGAATGACGTCGGTCCAAATCACCGCTTTCACGCCGCCGACGTAGGTGTAGATCAGCGACAGGACGACAAAGAAAATAATGACGTAGATGATCTGGTCGGTCGCAAAACCGAACATGAGCTGTAACGGAATACAGGTGACGTAGATCCGCACACCAGCCGCCAACGTGCCGGCGAGAAGGAAAAACACGCTCGCAGTTTTTCGCACTTCGGAGCCGAACGCGCCTTCGAGCAGTTGATAGGGGGAATAGATCTCACCTTTGAAATAGTGTGGCACCATCACGACAGCGAGGACGACGCGCGCAATGACGTAGCCGATGATGATCTGAATGAACATCAGGTTCCCGCCGTAGGCAATTGCGGGAACGCCGATGAACGTGAGGGCGCTGGTTTCCGTGGCGACGATGGACAGGCTCACGCCCCACCAGGAAATATTGCGACTGCCGAGGAAGTAATCGCGGGCACTCTTTTGTCCGCGCCCAAGCCACACGCCAAATGCGATCACGCCCATCAAATAGATGACGATGACAAACCAGTCAGCAGTAGATACGTGGGGCACGGGCGGAGATTACAGACTGATCGGCGGAAGGAAAGAAACCCAAAAACAACGCGACCACTTCGGAGCGCGGACGGCTCGTCCGCGCGAATCGTCAGCAGCCCTCGAAAAAAAGTAGCGGCCGATGTGAGGAGGCTCTGACCTACGCCGGGGGCCTGAAAAGAGTGAGCCTCGTCACCTCGGCTGCTACGAGGTTTGGAGTTTCTAACGGAATTGCGGACGAGCCGTCCGCGCTCCTTTAGGCCACCGCCACCTGCCCGCGTTTTTCGATCGCGTTGATCAGGCTGTCGAAGATGAGTTTGCCGTCGGCGAGACCGCCCATGAGTTTTTCGCTGGCGCGCTCGGGGTGCGGCATGAGGCCGGCCACGTTGCGGGTTTCGTTGCAAATGCCGGCGATGTTCTCGACCGAACCGTTCGGGTTCGAGTCTTCCGTGAGTTCACCGTTGGCGGTCGCGTATTGCCAGAGAACCTGGTCGTTGGCTTTCAGTTTCGCGAGCGTTTCGGAATCGGCAAAGTAGCAACCTTCGCCGTGAGCAACCGGCACGCACAACCGCTTGTCCTCGGGGATCGAGCCCGTGAACGCAGAGTTGCGGGTGGTCGTTTTCAGATAGACCGGTTCGGAACGAAATTGCAGTGACTTGTTGCGGATGAGAGCGCCCGGCAGCAGACCGGCCTCACACAAAATTTGAAATCCATTGCATATGCCCAGCACGAATCCGCCGTCGGCGGCGAACTGACTCACGGCCTGCATGATCGGGCTGAAGCGGGCGATCGCGCCGGTGCGCAGGTAATCGCCGTAACTGAATCCACCGGGAATGAGCACGGCATCGACGTCGCCGAGTTCCGTGTCCTTGTGCCAGCACAGCGTCGCTTCGTGACCGCAGACCTTCACGGTGTGAACGCAGTCCTGATCGCTGTTTGATCCGGGGAATTGGACAACGGCGAATTTCATTCGATCACGAGCTGAAAATCTTCAATGACGGGGTTGCTGAGAAATTTATGGCAGGCTTCTTCAAGCCATTTGCGGGCGGTTTCGGGATCGCCTTCGGCCAGTTCGATCTCAATGTATTTGCCCACGTGAACGGCGTCGACGCCCTGGTAGCCCATGTGTGCGAGCGCGTTGGTGACGGTGATGCCCTGCGGATCGAGAACCGCTTTCTTCGGAGTGATCGTGATCTTTGCTTTCATGCGTCGGACGGGCGTGGCCCGCTGTCAGGAGGCGGTATGTTTAGCAAAGCCGTATGAGGACGCGAGAATTTTTACATCCGGGATTTTGCCATCAATTGTTTGCCAGGGTGTCGCAATACCTGATCGCCACACGGAATTCTTCCGCAACTTGACTTGAAGCAGTCGAATCCGGAGTCTGGCCACGTCCATGATTGCCCGGGTCACCCTCGAAATTGCCCTCCGTCGCGAATTTGATTATTTCGTGCCGGACGATCTGCGGGCACTCGTTGACGTGGGTTCACGGGTGAAAATTCCGTTCGGGCACCGGCAGGTTCTCGGAGTGGTGACCGGGATGGTCGATGAATCGCCGCACACGAATCTCAAGAGCATCGTCAAGGTCATCGGAGGGAAGAGTCTGGTCACGCCCAAGGTGCTCGATCTCGCCCGCTGGATCGCGGACTACTATTGCTGCCCGCTGGAAACAGCGTTGAAAAGCGTCCTGCCCGAAACCGTGCGACGCGAAAAGGACGGTTGGAAAAAACGCCTGTTCGCCCGGGCGCTTACCCAAACCGGCGAGCTCCCCAAGCTCACTAAGAAACAGGCTTACGTCTGGAACATCATCGAGGAATGGCGTGAATTGCCGTTGCCGGAACTGGCGAAGCTTGCCGAAACGACGGCGGACACGATCCGTCGGCTGGAAGACAAGGGGCTCATCGTCATTTCGTCGGAAACCATCGATCGCGATCCTTACGCCAACGAACAGATTCTGCCGACCACGCCACTTGAACTGAACGCGGAACAGGCGGCGGCGTTGGAGAAAATTTTGGCGGTCCTTGATCCGCAAGATTGCCGGCTGGCAGCCGACAACACACTCCAAGGTGTTTCCGGCTGCCAGCCGGAAAAGAAACGCCCCGCCGAAGCCGGTCAGGTTGGTTCTGTTTCATTGCGCCCCCCAACGGTAATATCTTCCAGGACCTTCCTGCTGCACGGCGTGACGGGCAGCGGCAAAACTGAAGTCTACCTTCAGGCGATCGCCCGCTGTCTGGAGATGGGGAAGGGCGCGATTGTTTTGGTGCCGGAAATTTCGCTCACGCCGCAGACGGTGGAACGCTTCAAGGCACGTTTTGGTTCGGGTCCGCAGCAGACGTTGGTGGCCGTTCTGCACAGCCATCTTTCCGCCGGCGAGAAGCACGACGAATGGCACAAGATCCGGCAGGGCCGCGCAAAGATCGTGATCGGCGCGCGCTCGGCGATCTTTGCGCCGGTCGAACCGCTCGGGTTGATCATCGTCGACGAAGAACACGAGCATTCCTACAAGCAGGCCGAGGCGCCGCGTTATCACGCGAGGGATCTGGCGGTCGTGCGCGGTCAACGCGAGAACGCGGTCGTCGTCCTCGGTTCTGCCACGCCGTCGATGGAAAGTTTTTACAATGCGGTGAAGAAAAAGTACGAACTGCTCGAACTGCCGCACCGCGCGGACAACGCCAAAATGCCGATCGTTCGCGTGGTCGACATGCGCCACGAGATGCGACGCCAGAAGGGCTCTCCCATTTTTTCGCTTCAACTTCGGGAGGCGATCCTTCAGCGGCTCGAACGCAAGGAGCAGACCATCCTGTTTCTCAACCGGCGCGGTTATGCGACGTCGATGCAGTGCCCGGACTGCGGTTTTGTGGCGGAGTGCCCGAACTGCAGCGTCGCGCTCACGTATCACCGCCGGGAACAGAAACTCAAATGTCACATTTGCGGATACGATTCGCCGGCTCCGCGAAAGTGTCCGGAGGAAAAGTGTGGGTCGGCAGCGATTCGGTATGCCGGCCTTGGTACCGAAAAAGTCGAGGAAGCCCTGCGCGAGGGATTCCCTCACGCCAAGGTTGCGCGAATGGATTCTGACACGCTCAAAAAAAAGGAGGACTACCGCCGCATTCTCACGGAGTTTCGCGTCGGCAAGATCGACATTCTGATCGGCACGCAGATGATCGCGAAAGGGCTGCACTTCCCGAATGTGACGCTGGTAGGAATTATCCACGCTGACCTGAGTCTGCACCTGCCCGATTTTCGCGCGGGCGAACGCACGTTTCAATTGCTTGTCCAGGTCGCCGGGAGGGCCGGGCGCGGCGACATCGAGGGCGAGGTGTTTGTGCAGTCATTCACGCCGTTTCATCCTGCGATTCAATATTCACGACGACACGATTTCGTCGGGTTCTACGAACAGGAAATTGAATTCCGGGATCAGCTTTGCTACCCGCCCGCGAGCCGCATCGCGATGATCACCATCAAGGGTCGCAACGAAGACAAGGTTTCCTTTCTCGCCGATCATTTTCGCAAACTGATCGATCCTATCATGGGCGAGCTCAAGGATTTGGTCATCGCCGGTCCGGCCCCCGCGCCGCTCGCCCGCGCTGAAACGTTCTACCGGTTTCAACTGATGTTGCGCACTAAACAAATGAGCAGCCTCAGCCGTCATCTGGCGGAGGTGATCAAGAAGGAAAAACTTCCCAAAGACATCACGATCACCGTCGACATCGATCCCGTGAATCTTTCCTGAAACTGCCGTGCGCCCGCACCGGACCTCGCCGGGTTTTCCGTCGACGGGTTGGCGTCACATTTCGGAAGGCTGGGAGCCGAGGTTCTCATTCTCCCGCACCAGCAACGGGATGCTCGACTGCGGCACGCCGTCCATCGCCACGTCGATCGCGTACTGACCGGGCTCATCGAATTTCAGTTGCTGAATGTTGATGATCAGATTGCGCGACAGATAGTTCACCGACTCGGGAACGCGGACATCAATCGACAGATCGATCGCGGGCATGATGGATTTGCCGTCCTCATTAACGAAGGTGAGGCGGAAGTTGCGCTTGCCCTCCTCCGCTTTGTTAAAGACGAAACGCAACGCGATCGCGCACTGTGGATGGATGGCCGGGAATTTCGCGGTGAGGACCGTGTCGAACGATCCGAGCAGGTTCAGTTTGCCACTGTAATCCGTGGCGGCGTCGCACAGAGTGGCGATCGGTATTTCCATGATGGATCAGAATAGAAACGGGGCCGACACGTGTCGGCCCCGTGGAGGAACCGGACGGTTAAAAATCAACCAGCTCAACTTCAAAGACGAGCGGTGTGTTTGGGGGAATCGGGCCGCGACCAGACGGTCCGTAGGCGAGGTCGGACGGAATGATCAGAACGCGTTTCTCACCCTTTTTCATCGAGCCCAGCGCCTCGTCCCAGCCCTGGATGACCTGCTTCACTCCGACCGAAAACTCGATCGGCGTACCGCGCTGGACGGAGCTGTCGAACACGCGTCCGTCAACGAACTTGCCGGTGTAGTGCGCCTTGATCTTCGCTCCTTTTTTCGGACTGCCGCCTTCGCCCGGAGTCAACACAATGTATTTCAAGCCGCTGTCGCTGGTCACGACTTCCTTGCCATCATTTTCCTTCTGGAGATCGGCGATCAGTTTTTCAAGCTGCTTGCCCTGTTCGGCGACGGCGGCTTTGTTCTTCTCCACTTCGCGGCCGGCGATGCCTGACTTGAGTTTGTCGAACGCCGCCTGATCGGATTCAAACGCTTTGGCGGCGGCACCGACTTCCTCGATCTTCACAGATTTCAGGACGACGTCCGTGTTCGGCTTGTCGCCGCTGTTTTTCGGTGCATCACCGATCGCCTTGACCACGTTCTGACCTTCAATGACCCGGCCGAAAATGCTGTGCTTATCATTGAGGTGCGGGGTCGGGCCGAGCGTGATGAAGAACTGGCTGCCGTTGGAACCCGGACCGGAGTTCGCCATCGAAAGAACACCGGGGCTCTCATGTCGGAGCGATGGGTCGAACTCGTCGGGAAACTGGTATCCGGGGCCGCCGCGACCGGTGCCTTCGGGATCGCCGCCCTGGATCATGAATCCGGGAATGACGCGGTGGAAGAGGGTGCCGTCGTAGAACTTGGTTCCCTTCGGTTTGTTGGAATCTTTCGTGCCCTCGGCCAGACCGACGAAATTGGCGACCGTCATCGGCACTTTCTCGTATTCGAGTTTGATGACGATTTCGCCCTTGGTTGTGTCGAGAATCGCGTAGAGACCGTCCGGTCGATCCGCAGCGAGGACAGGTAGAGCCGAGGCCACAGCGAGGGCTGTCAGGCCGGTTAACAGACGTTGATGAAATTTCATACGGATGCGAAGTAAACCGAAACTGGGCGATGAGAAAAGCCAAATTCCTTCGTGACAAACGAAAGGGCGCTGACAAATGTTTTGGCCCTGTTAATCTTTCAATAGAATCATGAGTAAAGAAATCGCCATCATCAGCACCGATCACGGAGACATGACCCTCGAATTTTGGGAGGACGTCGCTCCAAAAACAGTCGAAAACTTCAAGAAACTCGCCAAAGAGGGATTTTACGACGGCACGGCGTTTCACCGTGTCATGAAGGGATTCATGATCCAGGGCGGTGATCCGCTGTCCAAGGATGCCGACGAGGAAGATCGTTGGGGCACCGGCGATCCGGGATACAAGATCAAGGCCGAGTTCAATGACCGCAAACACGAGCGCGGTGTGATTTCCATGGCGCGTTCGCAGAATCCGGACAGTGCCGGTTGCCAGTTCTTCATCTGCCACGGGACGGCGGCGTTTCTTGACGGCCAATACACATGCTTCGGCAAGCTGAGCGCGGGAGATGAAGTGCTCGAAGCCATCGCGACGTCTGAAGTGAACCGAAGCGGCGGCGGCGAAGCCAGCAAGCCGGTCAAGCGCATGGGCGTGAAATCCATCAAGATTGTCGCGGCTGACGAGGCGTGATCTAACAATTGGGAGTAGCTCGTGCATCCAATACTCGCAAAGCGCTTTTCGGTAGAACGATTACGGTTGCCGGTTTTTTTACGGATGCGGCCTCTTCTATTTTACCTACCTTTTGAGCTTGGGACCGGTCTGGTGGATTTGTGGTGCCGACGCCGGAGTCGGTTGGTCGGGTCTCCCGAGTTGGATTCAGACCTTTTATGGTCCAACCAAGGTTCTCGTGCCCGACAAGTTTGTAAATCTATACAGTGGGTACATGGAGATGTTCGTTGATTTTGAGAACCAGTAGTAGTTGTTGTTTTGCCGCCCATCACAGCGGTTTTAGCATTGAGACCGTTTTGAACTCCCTAAGCGAAAGCAACGAACAATCGAATGGATCTCGAACTTCTAGCACGCGCATTGCAAAGCATGGGTTGCCCGCTTGAAAAGTGTGATGAAATGGCGGCGCAGCTCGACAAACGCGCCACGCAACTCGCGGAACAAAAAGGCCGTTCCTACGAAGAGGCCATGAAACACCTGCTCGGCCTCATGTCCCAAGGCTGGTCCGCCAAGGATCGCAATCCATGATTCTAGGAAATGCCGCGCAACCGCAGATGAACGGGCATGGACGCAGATCTGACAGAATCCGAGACCCGGGCAGGCTGGACGGCCCCCCTCGCCTCGTTTCCAGCTTGGTTACACGCATTTCCCAATTCGCGCCCATTCGCGAAATTCGTGTCACCCTCCCCAAACAGAAACTCCCGTAGGACATGATCTGCGTCCATCTGCGGTTCAACAACAGTTTAAAAAATGATCAAACCTTGGCCCGTCATCAGTTCCAAACCTTCCGGCGATTACCGGATTTTCAAGATCCGCACGGATCGCCGTCAATCACCACGAACCGCTGCCGAGCACGACTTTTTCGTCATCGACTGCCCGAACTGGGTGAACGTCATCGCGCTCACGCCGGACGATCAGCTGGTGATGATCGAACAGTTCCGCGTGGGTTCAAACACCGTCGAGCTGGAGATTCCTGGCGGCATGATCGATCGCACGGATTCGGATCCCGTCGCGGCAGGCGTTCGTGAGCTGCGCGAAGAGACCGGCTACGAAGGGACCGGCGCGGAAATATTGGGCGAGATTTTCCCGAACCCGGCGATCATGAGCAACACGTGTTACACGGTGATCGTGCAGAATTGCGAACTGAAACACCCGACTGAGTTTGATCCCGGCGAGGATCTGATCACGCGGCTAGTTCCCGTGAATGAACTGCGCGAGCTGGTCGCTTCAGGCAAGATCCGGCACAGCCTGGTGACGGTCGCGTTGTACTATCTAGATCTCAGGAGAATGAAGACGGCGCAATCCAAACAATGAACCGGAAAACGAAAACGCGAACAACCTCACGCTCGCCTCGCTCAAGACGCAAAGCCGCGACTAGAACAACTGAATCAGTAGATTCTCCGCGCGCTTTGCAATGTTGCGTGACGGGGTTCCTCTGATTCGCTCCAGAGTTCGACGGGAATTCCCGTCCTCACCACGCGCGCTCAATCGAGCGTCGCGCCCACAGGAATTCAAACATGTTGCCTTCGTGAGGTTGATCCCAGGAAATCTGCATGGTGGAAACGGGACCGATGTTCAACCGGTCGATCTCATCGAATGCCATCAGTTCTTCCGTGAACTTCTGGTCCTTGGTAATCGCACTGACTGCGAGGCTGTAACCGATCTTTTCGAGCATCTCGCTTTGCGGTGTTTCAACCACACTGGCGAACGGGCAAAGATATTCGGTGTTCGCGAGCGGGTGATCGAATGACGTGCAATGAACCACGGTCGGCTTCATGTAAGTGCCGCCTTCAAATTCCAGTTTGCGCGGGCCTTTTCGATACTTCGCGGTGGCGTCCGTCGCGCCCGGCGTCTTGAGCCCTTCTTCAATCGCGGCATCGATGTATTCGGCCATCTTTGGATTCGCAAATCCCGAGAGCCGCGCGTTCTCGTCTTCAGGTGTGGTGGGTTCGATCGATCCGAGCTTTTGCGCAATCGCATCGGCAATTTCGGCACCGTATTTCGGCACCACGATGGCCGAGGCATTAACGCACGAACGACCGCCGTTGTCGGAAATAGCGGACACCATCACGTCGATGTAGTCCTTCCAATTCTCGATGCAGTCGTCACCCACCAGAATCTTGCTCCAGCCCGGACCGTGAATCTGGATGCCAGGGTTGTTCGCGTACTGCGCAGTTGTGTTTTTGTCTCCGAAGATCAACGCGCGACCGCAGCTTCGCAGAATTTCGCCCGCGCCTTCATGGTCGGTCGGATAAAAACCAAACGCTTCGGAAGGCACGCCGGCAGCGATGAACGACTGAATCAACCGGTAAGGTGTCCAAGGCTCATCACGACCCGGCTTGATGATCACGGGCGTCTTCAACGCGATTGCAGGCAGCCACAGAGAATTCACTGCGGGCGAGTTGCTTGGCATCACCAGCCCGAGCGCTTTCGCGGTGGGGAAGAAGGCGAGCTTGGTTCCGAACTGTTCGCCAATGCCGTGGTCAATGATCGAAAGGTCCAAACCGCGCGACAGGCCGTTTAGAATAACCTGCAGATGCGTCAACGCGTAATAGATCTTAGCCATGTTACGCTTGACCATCACGTGCGGCAGACCGGACGTCAGACTGAGTGTTTCGATGTACTGCTGCGGCGATTGCGTGTGTCCCCGATCACCAAGCGTCAGGGTTCCGTTCAGAAACAGATCGCCCGCCTTGGCAGACATCTCGATCAATTGTGCGACGGTAAATTTGTTCAGAGCGGCGCGGGCATCTTTGATCCGACGCAGGTCCTTGCGGATGATTCCGGCACCGATGCTGGACATCTTCGCCATGACTTCGCCCGTGCGATGGTTCTTCACCTCCAGCTGGTCCAGACTCTCGTAAGTCTTTCCCAACCGGATGACCGGTATGTGTGGAATGTTCGACATGACGGTATCAATAAACCCCTTCAACAATGGTCTTCTGCATCGCGCCGAACGGTCGCACTTCAGCGACACCGTCCCAGGCGTATTGAGCCCGTGGTTGGCGGCGGATCGCCTCGTCACGTTCAAGGAAGCGTGGCATGAAAAATTCCTTGGTCAACGTGGTCAGTTCCACGCGGCCCCAGGTGTCGTAGGGAACGACCTCGGTGGTCTGGTCCGGGTTCACCACACGCAGAACGGCACGTGGCTGCGGTGCGTAATAGGAGATCGAATACTTGTCTTCCGGGGTGAGCGGAACACTGGCGGCCAGCCCCATCAGGGTATTGCCGTAAGTCGGATAGAATCCCACCTTGTTCTCCAGCACTTCCTCCACGATGTAACGGGTGTACTGCGGGGCCATCGTCGTGCCGCCACAAAACACACCACGCACACCGGCCTTGAAAATATCAAACCGCTCCGCAATGGCTTCGAGCAATTTCGGCGTGGTGAACAGCGCGGTCACCTTGCGGTTCTTCAAAATCGTGATCGCCTGATCCACGACGTGGTCCATGTAATCGCGGGCCACAGTGAACTGCTTTTTCGTGATCACCTTTTTCACGAACCGCGGATCGAGATCGACGAAGTAGCAGGAGCTGCCACGGAAGTTGGCCAGGTGCTCAATGGCCAGGCGCAAGCGACGCGGACCGGTTGGGCCCACCATCATCCACGACCCGCCGGTCGGGAAATGCGCGTCACTGAGCTTGCCGCTGAATTCCTCATAATCCACCTTGTAATCGTTCCACCCGATCCGTTGTTTCGGCATGCCGGTGGTGCCACCGGTTTCGAAGATGTTGAACGGCTTGCCCTTAAACTCGGCGGGTACCCAGACTTCCGGTTGTTCGTCGCGAAGGGACTCGTCTTTGAAGTGTTCGAACTTCGAGATCAGGTTGGCGAACGTCTTCACCTCCTTGCGCGGTTCGAAGCCGGCGGTCTTTGCCCAGTTCAACCAGAACGGGCAGCCGGTTTTGGGGTTGAAATGCCACTCGATGATTTCTGCCACGCGGGCGTCGAGGTCCTGCTGTGCCTTTTTGATGGCGGATGGGTCAACTGCGCTCATATCGGTTTGTTCGGTTGTTAAAAATATTGTTCGCGTGAGATCAGGCCGCCTTCTTCATAAAGAACTTGTCGACCGTTTCACGGCTGGGTGGCCGCGTCATCAGCGAGACGACGACCAGGGTCATCAGTGATGCGAGAAAGATAATTGCCACGGGCATCATTCCGGCAATCAAATACTCACCGCCTTCGGACTGCTTTCCGAGAATGATGTCCTGAAAAAAGAGAACGGACCAGACGACGGCGGTCACAATCACGGACGAAATGGCACCGGCCTTCGTCACTCGCCGCCAGTAAACCGCCGCGAAGACCACCGGGAACAATGCCCCAAATCCGCTGAAGCACCAGACGCCCAAGTCGAACACCTGCGCAGTGTCCTTCAACCAGACCGACAGTCCGTAGGTCACGGCCACGATCAAGAGAATAAATCCGCGGGCCATGAAGATTTTCTGGCCGTCCGTAAAGTGGTTTTTGCCGTAGCGCCGGACCATGATGTCATTGGTGAACATCGTGCCCAGGCAAAGAAACTGGGAATCCAGACTCGACATGATTGCTGCGAGAACGCCCGCGCCGACGAGCCCGGTGAGCACCGGCGAATGAACCATTTTGTTCACCATGATGCCGAGAACGGCGTTGGGGTTCGCGTTCGGCCCGAGTTCAGCCGCACCCCAGATTCCAATCAGGATGCACGGCACCCAGACAATCATGATGAAGATCGGATGTGCGACGACCGTGAGCTTGAACGTTTTCGCGCTGCGGGCGGTCAACCAGTGCTGGAACAAGTGCGGGAACATGCCGACTGAAAGCGGGATCAGAAAATAGGAGAAGAACTGCAACTGCCCCATCATGCCTTCACGGGAAAGTCGTTCAGAAGCCCACGGGTGGTTCACCACTTTTTGCGTTGCTTCAACCAGTCCGCCCATCCGTGATGAGATGAGATAAAATGCGATCACGCCGGTGATCATGAAGACCGCTGTTTGAAATGTGTTCGCCCAGACCGCTCCACGCAGTCCGCCGAAGAACACGTAGAACAAAACGATGAGGCAGATGACCAACGCGCCGAGCCACGGCGGCAGCCCGCCGCTCATGGGATGCGGATTGCCGTTCGGAAGATTTGCCAGCGCGAACATCTCCGGGAACATTCCAGAGGTGGTGGCCTGCAGAAATTTTCCGGCGGATATCACGCCCACCAGAAGATAGGGAATGACCAGCAGAACCAGAATTGGGAACAGGAGGTAACCGAGCCCCGGTGATTCAAAGCGATCACGAAAGTATTCGCACTGCGTGACGTACCCGTAGCGTTTGCCGACCGCCCACAGTTTGATGCCAATGAGGAAGAACACCGCCGAGTGAATGAGTCCGGACCACGACGCCATGAGTCCGTAAACGCCGATGCCGCTGCTGAACGCCTTCCCCGTCGAACCGACCAGAGCGAAGCCGGTCATGGTCGTGCCGAAAACCGACATCAAGAGCAACACCGGTCCGATGCTCCGGCTGACCACAAAGTAGTCGGCGCTGGTGCCCTTGAAAAACCTGCTTGTCACGATCCCCAACCCGACCAGCAGGAGGAGATAGAATCCGATGATGACCAGCGGGGTCAGCGACGCGGCGGCCAAGATCATTTCGATCCTCCGTCCGAATCGTCACGGCCGTCCGCCCATTCCTCAATTTCTACCGGCCACGCGTATTTGTTGGCGAACAACCAGGTGATGCTGGCGACAATCGAAAACATCGCGTGGTAGAAAAGCCCGACCGGCATGAAGCCCATGATCAGATTCTTGTCATCCCAAAGCCAGAAATCCTGGTGCAGGGCAAACAGAACCACGACCCAGATCCACAACAATCGACGGGGGCCGGACTTCACAGTGCTTGAATCAGCGGGCATCGGGATTGAATAGACTGGGGCCAACCTGGGTTGGCGCATCAGGGCTTCACCTGAATGGTGGCTGGTTGATCGGCGTTCAGCTGTGCCTTGGCTTCGTCATGGATTGCATACAGATGGGTCGCGGTTCCGACATACATGACGCCGTTCGCCACGATGGGCGTCGAGTAGATCGGCGATCCCAGATTGGATTCTGCAAGCAGCTTCTTTTCTTTGGTTGCGGCGAGAACAACAAAATCGCCGTCTTCGTCACCGACGAACACCTTGCCGTCCGCCACGAGGGTGGAGCCCCACATGTGCGCCTTCATGTCGTGCGTCCAGTAGAGCTTGCCGGTGTTCGCATCAAGGCAGTGAACGAAGCCGGAAAAATCACCGATGAACAACAGGTCGGTCGTGGGATCAATCGACACGGTCGAGATGGTCCGATGAATGCCCTTGTATTCCCAGATCACACCACTGTCGGTCAGGTCTCCGGTCTTGGTGGCGTCCACGCAGACCAGACGGCCGACGCCTTCGCCGTGCTCAGGATCCTGACCGCTGGCGATGTAAACCCGGTTTTTGTAAAGGACTGGAGTGGCGTTCACTTCACTCGGACCTTCCGCGTCCGGATACTTGATCGGTTTACCATCCTTGAACTTGTACTCCGGCGGATTCATGTCGACCTTGAACACGGACTTCAGGAAATCAACGCCCTCGTCCGCGTCGTGATGGGGCTCCGCGCTGAACCCGTAGAGGAACCCGTCGCCACCACCGTAGAACACCATCGGTTTGCCGTTCACCATGCCGGCCGCCGGGGAGGACCACTGACCGTGAAAAATGCGCGTGGAAATCCCGGCGTCATCTTCACCGGCGAGCTCGCCGGTGTTCTTATTGACAGCGATGAAGCTCGGGGAAAGCGGCGCTGGAATGTTCACGTGTGTCCAGTCCTGACCGTTCGACGTGCAGACGAACACCAGATCGCCGATGATGACCGGGGAACTGTTCGACGCGTTGTGCGGAAACACGCCGAGCTCGTTCATCATGTCGTAAACCCAGATGATGTCAGCGTCCGTTGCGCCGATTTCAACGGGCGGATTGCCGGGACCAGCGACGTACTGCGCTTCGTCCTGCATGCCCTGGTTGCCGTCGAGCATGCCGTTCAAATCCAGGCAGATCACTTCGCAGCGGCTGGTGACGAGATACACGCGGTTTCCTTCAACGCGCGGCGAGGAAAGGATGCCGAGGTTCTCCCAGTCATTCACCTTGCCGGAGGAAAGTTTGGGAACCGCCAACTGCCAGATGAAATCACCGGTCTTTTCGTCGAAGCAATAGAGGATGCTATAGTCGCCCTGATATTTCTCGTCGCGCGGGGATTCGTTGTTTGTGCCAGTGAGGACTTTTCCCTTCGCCACGACCGGATTGCCGTAGGTCTGCGAACCAAGCTTCGTGACCCACTTCACGTTCTTGGTCGTCGCCATGTCGACTTCTTCGGTCCCTCTTTTGTATTTGCCCGGCTCGAATCGATCCGGCATCCCCTTCGCCGGGGAATACATGTTCTTGCTCTCGTCACGACCCCACTGGAGCCAGTCCTCGGCCATCGATGGCGCCGCAATCAGACTCAACCCAAGCAGACCCATGGTGGCGCGCTGCCAGCCGTTCATTCGTTCACACTTCATCTTCTTCATAATCAATCTCCATCAGTTTTCGGTAAAGTTGATCTCTCAAACGGACACTACAAAACCTATACGTTCAGTTTGGCGTCACCGCAATATTGTCGATATAGACGCGCATTTCCTGCGGCGAAAAACCGAACAGGCCCGGCGAACCCTCGGTGTGTGCATTCTTGTGCGGCACTTCGATCGTCCACGCCGCCGGTTCCGCTTCCCCACGCGGCCATGCCTTGGCGCGAACCACCCCCGAACCGTCGTCGGCAACGTCCACCCGCGTCTTCAAATGATACCAAGTCTTGGGCTTCACCTGGAACGGCACCGAGACGCGGATACGCTCAAGATTCGAGTTCACTTCGAGCTGCTGGGCGTTTCCCTTGAGCACGATGTAATAATGCTGATTGATCAGCCCGACCTCCGACATTTTGCGACGGTTGCCATCGGTCATCACATCGGCTTCCACAGTGTAGTTGCTCTGCGTGTCGTCCCCAAGGAAAACAATCCCGCGCTGGAACAACTTGTTGTCGATCGTCTTGGCCAGCGCCTTCGTGCCGTCAATTTCGTGAATCTCGAACTTGAACCGCGCCCCGATCCACGGCAGCGGCGGATAGGCAAATTTCTGACCCGCGTCGATCTGCGTGGCCGGTGAAACCTCGGTAATCTCAGCCCATTCAAAATCCTCGGTGTAGGGAAGTGAAGGGAGAACGCGCCCGCGAATCACGCCACTCAGCCCGTCGACGGTCGCTTTGAAGGCACCGGCGGACGGCTCGGCGTCTTTCGCGGCAACCAGCACGCCCTGGTCGTTGAAACTCGCGTCCATGCTCGCCTTCACCTTGGCGGTGGGCGGAATGAAGCCCGCCCATTTGACCTTGGAGGTGTTCTTGATTTCTTCGACCAGAAAACCATTCGCGTCCAGTTTGCGAATCTTGAAGGCTTGGGAACTGCCGGGGCGCAGCAGCACCTCGGGCGGGATGATCTGCAACTGTGCGGCCGGACCCGCCTTAGGCCAGAGTTCGGCCTTGGGTGTCTTCGCCAGACCGGGGTTCTTGCCCGCCTTACCGAAGCAATAAACGTCGCGCGTGGTCTGGAGGTAAACCTTGCCGTTGTAAACGGTTGGGCTGCCAAAACAACGACCATCAAGTGTCAGGTGGCTGACGATTTCCGCGCCGTCAGGGCCGGGCTTGAGAACGTAGAGCGCGCCCCTGTCGACACCTTCGGAACTTCCCTCGGTCTTCGCCGCCGGATCGGCGAGCATGGGAACGAACAGGTGACCGTCCGCATAGACCAACGAGGCGTTGCGCTGCTCGATGCCGATCTTCTTCTTCCATTTGATATCGCCGGTCTTGGCGTCGATCGCACAGAGATCACCGGTTTCAGCGACCGTATAGACGATGTCGCCCACGATGATCGGCGAGCTGGTGAACGCCGACAGTTCGTTGCGCCATACCTCGACGTCCTTAATGCTGAACTCGACCGGCTCGTTGGGCGACGGCGGAGCGGGCAGCGTCTTCGGAATCTTGACCGCGACCATCCGGCCGATCTCCGAATTATCCATGTTTTCACTGCCGTGAATGGCGATGACTGTGTCGTTGTAGATCAGCGGCTGCGTGTTCACGCCGCCCTGCGTGATCTTCACGCGCCAGATCGGTTTGCCATCCCGGGCGTTCACACAAACGATGCTTCCATCACCCGTGCCGGCGTAGAACACACGCTGGCCGTTCCACCAGGCGAACGTCGGAGGTGAATAGGAACTGTCCTTGGGACGAGCACCCGGCGTGGAAAACCAGACGAGTTCGCCGGTCTTTTTATCGAATGCGTAGAAGCGATCTGCGGCCGGGCCATTGGCACCCCAGTTGGCGGTGATGCCATGAGTGATGACGAGATCGCCGTCGATGGAAGGCGTCGAGGTGCGACCGTTTGGAAAAGTCATGCGACCGTAACGTTCCATCATCGAAAACTTCCATAGCAATTTGCCGTCACGGGTGAAACAGGCAAAAACACCCTGTGAACCCTGCATGTAAACATTCCCCGTTTCGGCATCCACCGTTGGGTTCGAGGTGGAATAGCGGGTGTAAATGATGTCGCTGAGAAAATCGTTGAAGCGGTGTTCCCAGATTTTCTTGCCGGTCTCAGCATCGAAGCAGGCGATGACTTCCTGAAGGTCCGGGCCGTCGCCTTCAAACCCCAGAATGTAGGCGCGCCCGTCGGCGATGGTGGCAGTGGACTGGCCGCCGAGATCCTGTTTCCACAGTAGTGACCCGTCAGTCAGGGACAGCTTGGTCGGGATTCCGGTTTCCAGCGAAGTGCCATTCTGTTGAGGGCCGCGAAAGTGCAGCCAGCCATCGACAGCGGAGGCGGCAGTGAGACCGGCGGCAAGAGTGCCGACGCACAGGAGCGAAGAAAGCGTTCGTTTCATAAGCGGTGCAGGGCGATGTCCGGGAAAGCTCGGCGTGTGGCCAAAAAGGACGCGGAACCGCCACAATTTTGCTTCCCGAAGTGCGGGCACTATTCTACACCTCTCGCCACCGCGCAACACAAAATAGTACTTACACGTAATAAATTTGAGTGAGACAAACTTGATGGCCAAACAATCACTAAAACCTAATTCCCTCCTGCCGGTGGACTCGCCCGACCGACGGCGTCTTCCCGTGTTATTGCGCCGCGCATGGTATGGATTGAACCAGGCCTTTCGCCGCCGGATTCTTCATACCGGCCTCACTCCGGATCAATTCACGGCTTTGCGGAACCTTCACGAAGCCGGCACGGAAGGATTGATTCAAAGCCAGTTGACCGGTCGCATGAGCAGCGATCCGAACACCATCGCGTCGCTGGTGGAGCGGATGAAAAAGGCGGGACTGATCGACCGGGAACAGGATGACAAGGACCGGCGCGCCTACCGCATCCGCATCAACGCGAGCGGGCGCAAGAAATTTCAAGAAGCCAGAAAACTGGCCGTCTCGTTGCAGGAAAATGTCATGGAAGTGATTCCCAAAGAGCAGCGGGAAACGTTTCTCAAACAGCTGAACACGGTCGCGGACGCCTGTCTGGACGCGGCGGAAAAAGCGCCGAGAAAGTAGCTCAGTGCTTGTGTTTGCAGGCACCCATCTTCTTGAGGGTGTCGCAGGAGGCCGTTATTTGCAGGCGTTCGGAATCCACGGAAAAGCCGAGCTTGTGAACAATCTCTTCTTCAAGCGCCGCAATCTTGTCGCTCTCAAATTCCACGATCTTGTCGCAGTCCTTGCAAATGATGTGGTTGTGGTTCGGGTGATCCGCGTAGTTCGGATCGTAAAACTTGAACTCCTTGCCAAAGTCCATTTCCCGGACGAGATCGCTCTCAGTGAGCAGGGGAAGCGTGCGGTAAACCGTGGCGCGGGAGACGGATTTGTCCCGTTTTCGGGACCAGTCCAGCAGTTGTTCGGCAGTGAAGTGTTCGTTCGTGCTGAAGACGGTGTCAATAATGGCCATGCGCTGCGCCGTCATGCGCAGTTGCTTGGTATCCAGAAAGCCCAAAAACCGTTTCTTGGCTTCCGTGTTTATTTTCGCGGCCACGACACCACTATAAAAGCGCCGCGAACCAAGTCAACGCGGCGGTTGGCTCCGGATGCGGTCAGAATCAGTTTTTCCCTTGGTTGATCAATCCGCCCGGAAAAGATGAGTTCACTCGTGGAAGGTTGCTTGGGAGCCAGAGTATTCTTCTGAGTGATATTCAGTGTTGCCTCCCGGATTGTATATTGATCCTCTTTCAACAAAATCCGACAACATGCAAATCAATCGATCTGGAGCATCAGCAAACCACGGCACATCCACCATCATCCTCGACAAGCCTACAGTCCGGTGGGACAAGGTTTCTAAGAAAGTAAAAATATATAAGCGGAGCGTCAGAGATTTCTCGACGTCATCTTCTCACAACTACGTGATCGAACTTGAGTTCAGTGAACTCAATATGATTATCAAAGCTTTAGGAACTCAAGGTTTAGACGAGTCATCAGAAACAGTAGTCGGTGAGCTCGAGCCGTCGCTTCGGAGCATGCTTACGATTTCGAATGCTATGACTCAGCCTCCACACAGGAAGGAGGTGGAACCTGACGCGAAGAGATAACTGTAGAAGCGCTCGGAACATTGTTGTTTTCAACGTGTCTTCGCCACTTCAGAAGCTACCAGAGATTGGCGTTTTTCCGTCTCTCGCCGCTTGCAAACCTTGAAAACTCGTAATTCAGCGAGGTTGTTCACACGTGAACTTTTTTGTCGCGAGGACGGGCCTATTTAACGAAAGGTTCAATTATGACCAAGGCGAAAAAAGACTTCGCCGTGTGTCCCCAACGTGGGTTCAAAACCCTGCTGGGTGGACTGGTTGAAAATGCAAATACCCTCTTGGCAACCGGACCAATTCTCCCAATCGTTTACCTGTTCGCACCCATTATTGGCGGGGCCGTCGCCGCGGAGTATTCCCCGGCAATTGACACCACCGAACTCGATCCCAACGTCCACCCGCAGGACGATTTCCGGGGATATGTGAACGGGCAATTGTTCGCGCGGACGGGAATTCACGGACAAGCCGAGTTGGGGAGGCTTCACCACGCTGGCGGAGGAATATTATGACTTCTCTAAAAAGATCACCCCGCGCGACGGCACGAGTTGATTTCGCCTGAATCCTGTTCGTTGGTCGCAGGCGGGAACCCGACACGTTCGGTTTTGCTTTCTTCCGGATCCATGTTATTTCGTGGGCCGCGTGGCCGCACAATCGACAAACAAAAAAGGAATCCTGCTGATGAACCTCGGTTCACCGGATTCGACCTCGGTTCCCGATGTCCGCAAATACCTGCGTGAATTCCTCATGGACGGACGAGTGCTCGACGCGCCGTACTTGATCCGCTGGTTTGTGGTGAACTGCCTGATTCTTCCAAAACGACCGAAGGAATCGGCCCACGCCTATTCGGCAATCTGGACCGAGGAGGGTTCACCGCTCGTGGTGACCAGCAGAAACGTGCGGCGACTGCTCCAGAAACGCGTCGAGATTCCGGTGGAGCTCTGCATGCGTTACCAGAGTCCTTCGGTCGAAGAAGGCCTGCAGGGCCTCGCGGCCAGCGGCGTCACCAGGGTCCACCTCATTCCATTGTTTCCGCACTATGCGATGTCGAGTTTCGAAACGGCGGTGGTGCGCGTTCAGGAGGCGGTGAAGCAGTCGTTTCCGAATATGACGCTGACTTCGGAAGCCCCGTATTTCGATCAGCCGGATTACATCAACGCTCTGGTCTCCAGCGCGGAAGCTTTTCTCAAACGGGATTACGATCACCTGCTCTTCAGTTTTCATGGCATCCCCGAGCGGCACCTCCGCAAGAGCGACCCGACCGGAACCCACTGCCTTTCCTGTGCCAACTGTTGCGAGGGTGACCACCCGGCGCACAAGTTTTGCTACAAGGCGCAGTGCCTGAAAACGATGGAGGCGTTCGTGGCGAAGGCGGGAATTCCGAAGGACAAATACTCCCACTCCTTCCAGAGCCGGTTGGGCCGCGACCCGTGGCTTAAACCTTACACGGATTTCGAGCTCAAAGAATTTCCGAAAGTCGGCAAGAAGAAGTTGCTGGTGATCTGTCCGGCATTTGTCAGCGACTGCCTGGAAACGATCGAGGAAATCGGGATTCGCGGGCAGGCGGATTTCAAGGCTGCGGGCGGGGAATCACTACAGCTCATCCCGTGCATGAACGAACACCCGCGCTGGATCGACGCGCTCGAGGGAATGACCCGGCGCTTCGCCGCCGGGCCGATGAATCGAATCGTCCCGGCGACCTGAGGCACTATTTCAGGATCGTCTTGATTTCGCCCGCCGAGTAGGCGGGGAGTGTGTGGGTCAGGACGTTGCCGCTGGCGGTGAGATCGGGGAGGCATTTCAGCGCCTTCTCCGCCTTGTCGGATTCGAGGACCAGCACCCCGTCGTACTCACCCACGTCCATCACTGTGCGACGACGGTGACGCCGGCCTTCCTGGCAGCCACGGAAAACTGGTTTGCGCGGGCCGCGGTGTTCTTGATCGATTTTGCCCCCTTCTCGGTGAATTTGAGGAGTGTGATGTAACAGGCCACCTGTTGCCTCATAACTGAAGGACACCGAAGGGTTTCATGGATTGGGCTTCCATTGCCTCACAACCTGGACACCGTAGCCTTTTTGGTTTTGGGTGTTTTGATTCGTGGTTGAGTTGCTCTTGGAGCGGGTTCGGAGCGTAGCGGAGAACGCGCTCCAAGAGCAAGGCCCGCTTCCTCGGCTCGAAGCAGTGCGTTGCG
>Ga0209390_10001157_pt1 | contig 52036 bp, 15 predicted proteins | sample BON01_FD_187212 | JGI IMG/M metagenome (GOLD analysis project Ga0209390, IMG submission 187212) | Freshwater microbial communities from Lake Bonney liftoff mats and glacier meltwater in Antarctica - BON-01 (SPAdes) (version 2) | ecosystem: Environmental > Aquatic > Freshwater > Ice > Glacier...
GGGGGGGGGGGGGGGGGGGGGGGGGACGCGCACTTGCCACGCGCTAGTGCGTGTGTGTCACGCGCGACTTGAGAAACGGGTCGCGTGGCGAAGAGCGTGGGGGGGGGAACAGACAGACGGGGCACTGCCTTTGCAGGGGGGGGCGGGGGCCTTTTTGCGCCCCGGCGGCGGACGGAGCGCCACGGCTGGCGTGGCGAACCACGCCGTCAAGCGGTTAGCCCTCGAGGACAACGGCATCGATTATTGGACGAATGCATCGAGGCTGCGCGAACCCTTGAGCACGTCAAGGTTCACTCCCTCGCGGCACGCGCGCGCACCAGTGTTCGGGTATGAAAGTTGTGGGCAGAACGGCTCGGGGCGCAACGACGTTCAACGACAAGACGACGGCGCCAGGTCTCGTCGGCGCCGGCGGTGTGGCGGGTCGCCGCTTCGAAAAACCTGCCCCGCCTCTGTATTTCTTTTTCTGCGCCCGCCTCACAACGTCGATGATTGCGACCGACCACGCTTCGCATCTACGCACGCGCGCGCAGGGCAGCCTCCGCAGGAACCCAAAAGAAACGGGTGCACACAACAAACTTCAACACGCACCGTATCAGCGCTTTGGGGATGGCGACGCGCAAGCGCCCCGCGTCCGCGAGCGCGACGAACGCGCCGCCGAGTCACGGCGAGGACGCCACCCTCAACGGCCACGCCAAGCGCCGGGCTGTGGCGGCGAGCGACGGCGGCGGCGGCGGCCCGGTCGCCGCCCGCGCCAAGCAGTGCCTGGTCGACGGCCTCCTCGCCAGCAGCGGCAAGTCGTCAGGCACATGGGCGGCAGCGCACCAAGTGCCGCTCGTCGTGTCGGCCGACGGCGGCGGGGGCGGCCTAGGCCGCCTCTTGCTCGGGGGCGGCGGCGCGAGCGCGACGGCAAGGCGGCGCTTTGATGGCGCCGCCGAGGGCCCTCCGGCGGCGGCGGCGACACGTTTATCGTGCCGCGGCGGCGGCGGGCCCGACGCGCTGGCGCTCGCGCGGCTTGCGGCGCCCCTTCGAGCCCGCCGTCGCAGCAGCAGCGCGGTCACCAGCGCGGCCACCACCGTCAGCAACGGCAACGCGAGCAGCGCCGCCGCCGCCGCCGCCGCCGCCGCCGCTGCCGCCGCCGTCGCCGCCGCCGCCGCCGCCGCCGCCGCCACCCTGCTGCCGCCGCCCGCCTCGTCGTCGGCGCGGTGGCGGCAGCGGCAGGGCCTCGCGCTCGTGCAGCGCGGCGGCCGCTGCCGGCGCGCGGTGTTCGAGGAGGTCGGAAGCGACGACGGGCTGCTCGAGCCGCACTCGCCGCTCGAGACGCGCGCGGCGGATGCCGCTTCTGTTGCCGCCGCAGCCGCGGCCCTGCCCGCAGACCAAGCCGGAGAAGCAGCCGCAGGAAAGCAGCAGCAGCAGCCGCGGCTTGCTGGCGAGGCCGCCGCCGACGCCGCCGCCGCCGCCGCTGCCGCTGCTGGAACAACAGGCAAGGGGCCGCCCCAGACGCCGTCGGGCGGGGCCGGCCTCGGCGGTGCGGGCTTTTCCTTTGCCTCGGCGCCGGCCTTGGCGTCGTCCCCCACCGCGCCGGCGCCGGCCCCCCTGGACGAGCCTGCGTCCCTCCGCTTCGGAGCCACGCCCTCGGTCGCGGCCGCGCCGGCGCCGCTGGTTCGCCCTGCCCCGGCCAACGCGGCAGGACCAGCGGCAGGAGCGGGGGCCACGCTGGTGCCCGCGGCGCCGCCGGCGCCGGCGCCCGCGGCTGCGCCGCTGCCGCTGTCGCTGCCGCCACCACAGCCTCAGCAGCCGCCGGCTGCGCCCCCTCTTGCGGCGCCGATGTTTGCGTTCGGGGGGGGCGGCAGCGCCGCTGGTGGCGGCCCTTTGTTTTCATTTGGGGGCGGCAGCAGCGGCGCAGGCGGCGGCGCGGCCCCGTCGTTCGCGTTTGGGGGCGCCGAACCGACGCCGCAGCCGCCGCCCCTTCCGTCGGGCGACCCCGGAGCCATGTTCAGCATGGGCGGTGCGAACGCCGGCGGGCCCCAGGCTCAGAGCCGCCGCCGCGCGGTGGTGGCGCGCCGGCGGCGGTGAGAAACGGGCCAAACCAGTTCACCCGCCGCCGCCGCCGCCGCGGTCGCAACGGCGCGCCGCTTGTCTTCGACCCTAGAAATAGAAGCGCGCCCTCATCCTGACTCGACTCGTTTACGTTCGATGTAACAATCCACCCAGGGTCCAACTCCGCCCCGTGGGTGCGGCAATATATCTCTCGAGAGCGTCGCTCCTTGTCCCCCCTCTCGTCATTCTCACAGGCGCCGGACGCCAAGGCGGCCGCGGCTCTGCCGACTCTCGAGGAGGCCGCGTGCGCACCGGCCGCCCCAGCGGATGGACGGCGGTGGCGGCAGCGATGGCTCGGGCATCAGTGGCGGTGCGCCTCTCGCGGGCGGCGGTCTCGGGGCAGCGCCCGCCAACGGCGGCGCGCGCTGCCACGAGCTCGCCAACGGCGGCAAGCAGCAGCAGCCCCAGCGCCAGCCGCCGCTGACCAACGGTCGCCGACGAAGCGGCGATGGCAGCAGCGTGCGCTACGGCGCGGCGTCAACGGATGCAGCCGCCGCAGCGTCCGGTGGAGGAGGAGGCGCAGGAGGAGCAGGAGGAGGAGGAGGAGGGACCAGACGAGCGGCGGCAGGCGCCGGCGACGCGGCGGCGGGCGCGGCGGTGGTGGCCCCGCCTGCCACGCTGCGCCCCATCTTGACAGGCGGAGGGTGGCCGTCCGCGGCGGTCCCTACCGTCTGCTCCGCTGCACCCGAAGCAACAGCGGCCGCCTCAGTTGCGCCAGTGCGGCCGCTGGGCGGCAATGCTGGCGCCAAGGCAGCGCTGGCGACGGGCGAGCGCCGGCCCGCCTCCCCCCCTCTGCAGGCGCAACCTTCTTACCAACAACACCAGCAGCCGCAACAGCACCCGCGCCAGCAGCAACACGCTCGGCTCCTCCCCGCGTCCGCGGTCTCCTCGGACGCCCCGCCCGGGCCCCCGCCCCGCCCGCCGCGCGCGAGCCACCACGGCGCCGGTGTGGCGCCGCCGCACCAGCACCAGCAGAACCAGCAGCAGAACCAGCAGCACCCCATTCGCCGCGGCGAGATCTACGTCAAGGTCGCGCTGGGCGTGTGCCTCGTGGCCGGCATCCTGTACGCGGCCACCACCTTTGACAGCAGCGCGCTAGTTGGCGGCGGCGGCGGCGGCGCGCTGCAGCGGCAAGAGCAGGCGGAGCGGCCGCAGGGCCCGTCCGCCGCCGCCTTTTTCGTCTTTTTCGCCGTCGGCGTGGTCGTCTTCATCCCGGGCATGGTCCTCTGCGTGGCCGCGGGCGCCCTCTACGGCGCGCTCAGGGGCGCGCTGATCGCGTGGCCGGCCATGGTCGTCGGCCAGACGGCCGCCTTCCTGCTCGCGCGCTACCTGCTGCGCGGGCCCGTGGCCGGCGCGCTGTCGCGCCGCTTCCCCTCGTTCGGCGCGGTGGAGGCGCGCCTCGCGCGCGACGAGGGGTGGAAGCTCGTGGTGCTGCTCCGGCTGAGCCCGCTGATGCCGTGGAACGCGCTCAACTACGCGCTCGGCGTCACGTCCGTCAGCCTGGCCAGCTACGCGCTGTCGAGCGCGGCCGCCGTCGCGCCCTACGTGATCGCCTTCTGCTACGGGGGCGCGGCGGGCAAGGCCGGGCTGGGCGCGCTGGCCGGGGGCGGTGGCGTCGGGGTCGAGGGCGCCGGGGTCGGTGCGGGGGCGGGCGGCGGGGCCGGCGGGGGCGGGCCGGGCGCGGCCAGCGGACGGGCGTCTTGGCTGGGCCTGGCGGCCGTGCCCGCGGCGCTGGCGCTGCTTGCGCTGGGCGCAGGCGGCGCGGGATTGTGGGCGTGGGCGCGCCACCGGCAGCGCGCGGGGCGGCGGCGGCGGCAGATGCTCATGGCCGCGTCGGCGGCGGCGATGGGGCCGCCGCCTCCGGGGCTGCTGCTCGGCGGGGGCGTCGCGTACGGCGCCCTCTCGCGGGGAGGGGGAGGGGGCGCGGCGGGCGGCGAGGACGACGCGTGGCTCGCGTCCGACGTCGCAACGCCGCCCCCGACGGGCGCGCCGGCCGCGCCGGCCGGCCTTGCGCAGCAGCAGCACCCGCCCGGCCACCGCTTCCGCGGCGGCGGCGCCGAGGCAGCAGCGGGCGGCGGCGGCGGCGGCGGCGGGGACCTCGAGCGCCCGCATGCCGCCGCCGCGGCCGGCGACGACGACCGCGACGATCACGACGGCGGCGCCGGCGTCGACGACGAGGACAGCGACGCCGCGGCCGAGGAGGGCCTCGAGGCGGCCGAGCGCGACATGGCCGCGCTGTTCCTGAGCGCCGCCGCCGTGCCGCGCCTGTCGCTGGCGGGCGGCGGCGGCGGCGGCGGCGGCAGCGGCGGCGGCGGCGGCGGCGGCGGCGGCGGCACGCCGACGACGCTCTCGTCCTTCCTCGCGAGCGGCCTGGCGGCCGCTGGTCTGGGCGGCTTCGCGTCCCCGTCCGCGCCGGCTGCGGTCGCCGCGTCCCTGGAGATGAGCTTTGGAGCGTTTGGCTCCGGATCGGGCGAGGCGCGAGAGGACCACGCGAGCGCGAGCGGCAACGGCGGCAACGGCGGCGGCAGCGAAACGGGAGCGAGTGGCGGAGACGCTGCTGTTTGACGTTTGTCCATTTTGCAAGCACCCACATCAACCCGACTTGAATCGCGACATCCACAAAACGGGCTTGTTCGGCGCGCGCGCAGGCACAGAGAAGCCGGTCACCCAAGGACTCACGTTCCCCCTTCTTCCGAGAGCACATGGAGCTGCGCGCGCGCCGCCGGAGATTAGTTGAGGAGGAGGTTGTCGTTGTGGCGGACGCAGTTGCCCAAGCACAGGTGGTGGCCCAGGCGGCGGGCGGAGCGATCAGAGAGGACGACGAGGCGCGGGCGGCCGCCAGGCAAGGCGCCGCCGGGCAGGGCGGAGGTCGCCGGGCGGGTGCTGAGCCGGACGACAACAACGAGGACGCTTGCACGGCCTGCGGGGTGGGTGGCGAGTTGCTTTGCTGCGAGGGCTGCCCGGCCGCGTACCACACCCAATGCGCCGGCTACGCGGTGACCGGCGACGTCCCCGACGCCCCCTGGCTGTGCTGGTTCTGCGCGCTGCAGGACGAGGACGAAGACGAGGACGAGGACGAGGACGAGCAGGACGGGGACGGGGACCTCGGCGGCGGCGGCCTGTCGGGCCGGGGCGAGGGCGGCGCGCCGAGAGCCCCGCTGTACGACGACGCGCAGCCGCAGAACCGCCGCGGCGCGGGCGCGCGCTACCGCCGCCGGTTCGGGCCGCGCGTGCCCCTGGCGGGCCCCTTCCCGCCCGGGCGCCGCCTCGCGCTCGCCTCCGACGGCGGGTGCGTCCTCTTTTACGAGGTCGAGGTGGTCGGGGTGGTCGGGGTGGCGGCGGCCGCCGCCGCCGCCGCCGCGGGGCCTCTAGACCAAGAGGAGGAGCAGGCGGGGGCAGGGGGGGACGCCGCCCCCTGCCCCGACCACCTGGTCGTGCGCGGCACGTGGGGCCTCGGCGGGCGGCGCGCCTTGCCCGCGGCGGCGGCGGCGGCGGCCGGGGGGCCGCTCGAGCGCGTCCCGCTGCTGTCGGCGCGGTGGTGGCACGGCGCGCCGGCCGACCCGCGGCGGCACGGCGGCGGCGGCTGCTGGACGCGCGAGGAGCTCGGGGGCCTGGGGTGGCGGCCGAACGCGCGCCTGTTTGCGCTGGCCGACCCCGCGGCCGTGGGACGGATGATCCACGGGGACGGCGGAGGCGCCGAGCTCGAGGGGCGCGCGCGGGCGGGCGGCCCCGACGCAGACGGCGAGGAGCAGCAGCAGCGCGTGCGGCGGCGCCCGAGGCTCGAGCTGGCGATGCCCCCGCGGCCCGCGCTCCCTCTGCGCGCGAGGGCGACGCCGCGCGGGGGGGACGACAGCCACGACGGAGAGAATGGCGGGGCCGACGGGGGCCTGCCGCCGCAAAACACCGCGGGGGGGTGGTGGCGGCACGCGGCGCAAGCAGCGGCCTCTCCCCCCAGGCTGAGCGCCCCGGCCGAGGCAGACCTGGCCATCATCGTCGGGCGGGCGGCGGCGGGGGCCGGCGGCAGCGGCGGGGGCGGAGGGTCTGGGGCGGCGGCGGCGGAGGCGGCGGCTGTTTGGGAGGCAGCCGCGGCCGCGACCGCCGCTCAGCTCCAATGGCGGCAGCAGCAGGACCAAGGGAGCGCCGAGCAAGGGGAGGCCGGCGCTGTGGAGGCGGCGGATGCGGCGGCGCTCGCTCCCCGGGGGGGACCTCCCTCCTTCGGCCCGGGGCCCGCCGTCGAGGTGCGCCTGCCCGTCTTGCTGCCGGCGGCCGCCGCCATCACCACCCCGTTCTCCGACCCTGGCTCTCCGCTGGTGCTCGGCGGCTGGCGCCGCGCGACGGTCGTCCGCCGCGCGCCGGGCTCGGCGTCGGCCGAGGGCGGCGTGCGGCTGCTGGTGAGGCTGCACCGCGCCGCCCCGTCGAGCGGTGGCGGGGAGCAGACGCAGGAGCTGGTGTGGACGCCCGGGGTCGTGCGCTCGCCGTCGGGCGGCGCGTTGCTTCCGCTCGTGCGCGCCGCCCGCCCGCTCCCTTCTGCCGGTGCTGCTCCGCCAACAACGCCGCTGGCCGCAGGCGCGAGCGTCGAGGTCCTCCGCCGCCGCCGCCACCCGAAACGCCCGCTTTTGCTCGACGGCGACGGCGACGGCGTTAGCAACGACAACGACCCGGACGACGCAAGCGCGCAGGAGGAAGAGTGGGTGCCCGCAAGTGTGCTGCATGCCTCACCTGATGTAGATGCAGAGGACGGTTGGCTGCTGGTGCGCGCCCCGATGCCGCCTGGGGGCGACGGCGCGATGTGGCGTGTGCGCGTGCGCGAGCCGGGCGGCTGCTCTTTCCGGCCGGCGGCAGCGATCAATGCCGTTGCCGACGGGTTGAGCCGGCCGGGCCCGCAACAACAGCAGCATCCATCTCCAGACAAAAACTCGCGTGGGGTCGTCGTCGTCGCCGCGTTCGAATCTGCTTACGAGATGGAGAGGAGGAGGAGGAGCTAAGCGACAAAAAAACAGAAAAATGACAGCAAAACTATTTACAACTCCTCTTTCTTTCCATGCTGCCCCTTCGCCTCCTCCGCTTCATCCCGCTGCGAATCCGCGCTTGCGTGCCACGTCCTCCGAGCCGGCGGCAGCTCCCCATCGCCTCCCTCCGCAGACCCGCCGCCGCCGCCGCCGCTGCTGCCCTCCCCCTCGCCGCCCGCCGCCGCCCGCCGCCGCCTCACCTCGTCCGTGTCAACCGCCGCGCCCTCCTGCGCGCGCTGCGCCTTCCGCTTGCGCGAGATCTCGTCCAGCTTGGCGCGGCGCGCCTCCTTGCCCTGCATCGTTGCCGAGATCAACTCGGCGCGCACCGTTTGGCTTCCGCCGCCGCCGCCGCCGCCGCCGCCGCCTGCGCCCACGCCCGCCGCCGCGTGGGCGCTCGCCCCGCCCCCCTCCTCCGCCGAGCGCGCCTCCGCGTACGCCTGCGCCGCCGCGTCCAGGTCCGCCGCGCGCGCCAGGTCGCTCGCGTATTTGGCGTACAGGCCCCTGTACCCGAGCGCCTCGAGCGCGGGCAGCGCCCACGCCTCCGCCGACAGCCACGCCTCGGGCGCGACCGTCTCGAGCCGCGCGGCGGCGCGGCCATAGGTCAGCGCGCGCTGCGCGGGGCCGACGGCCAGCGGCGAGCCGTAGTCGTGCCCCAGGCCCGCGAGGGTCTCGTACAGGCGCTCGCCCGCGGGCCCGGCGGGCCACGTGACGACCTGCACGAGCAGCTCGCCGGGCTCGGCGGCGGTGGCAGCGGGGGGCGCGGGCGCCCCGGCCTGCTCCTCCTCCTCGCCCTTGCCGGCCGGGGAGCCCTTGTTCTTCCCCTGCCGCTGCTTCTTCGTTCGCTTATCGGCCTCCCGGCCTGACTTGGCGCCGACCTTGGGACCCTCGGACGGTGCCGCGTTCGGGTCGCTCACGCCGGCGTTCCACCACGAGTGCGGCTCGCCCGGCGCAAAGACGACGGCGTCGCCCGGGCCGGCGACGCCCGTCCGGCCCCGGCCCGGCGCCGGGCGCCGCCGCGCCGCCGGCTGCGGATGCTGTCCCTGCTGCGGACCCCCCTGCTGCTGCTGCGGGTCGCCCGCCTCATCCGCGTCGTCCCCGCCCCGGGGTCCCTTCCAGTAGCCCAGCATGCCGCTCTTGACGACGACGACCTCGGTCTGGAACGCGTGCGAGTGCGGCGGCTCGCTGCCCGGGCGCTGGGGCCTCGCCGGCGCCGGCGCCGACGACAGGCCGCTCCCTCCCGCCGGCCCGCCGCCGCGCCAGACGCCGTACGCGCCCGGGCGCACGAGCGCCTCCACCACGAAGTATTCGCCGCCCGTCGTCTCGGCGCCGGCGATCACGCGGTACCGCGTGCTGTTTCGAAACTCCGAGTCCTCGACGTGCGTGCTGCGCGCGAACGACGTCCGCCGCTTCCGGAGCACTTGCCACCTCACGCCCGAGAAGGCGATCAGAAAGAGGCTCAGGAGCATGAGCAGGCCCTTGGGCGAGGCCATGGTGCCCTTGCTGAAGGCCTCGTGCAAAGAGGCAGCACCAGGGTGGGCGATGCCCGGGGGATTGATGGCGCGGGGTTGAAATTCGCGAAACAGTTGGTGATGAGATCGTCGATTGCTGGGGTGGGGGGCAAATCCAGTGTGCTATTGTGTCTGGTCTGATCAAGGAGCGATGCGTCGGGTTGTTGCCGCGGGAAGGATTCGTGTGTTCACGACCGCGAGAGGGAGGGGATCGACCGATCCAGAAGCAAAATACAAACGACGGCGTCGGGACGTCTTTTTTTCTTCTTCTGTGTCTACCACGTTCTAAGAAATGTGCGCTACTGGGGTGTCGTGGGCAATGATGGCAGAGGGCGAGCCGCGGCGCGCCGATCCGATCCTCAAACTCTCTCGCGCCGGCGCGCCCGCCGAAAAACCGAGGTCGAAGAGAAGGACGGAAAGGCGCGCTCGCGGCCCCCCGCCCTCCCCGCCTTGGGAAATAAACAAACAAAACCAAACGAAAAAAACAACAGCTTCCTCATGCCAGCCCGAAGCCTTCCTTGGCCTCGGTGATGGCCTTGCGCAGCAGCGCCTCGAGGACCTCCTTGGACGGGTAGTCGGGCAGGTCGAGCTGGTTGAAGCACGAGTGTGAGGTCGGCAGGCGCCAGCGGCCGCCGGGCAGCGCCGCGCCCTCGTCGCCGCCGCCGCCGCCGCCGCCCGCGCCCCCGCCCGCCGTCCCTCCGCCGCCGCTGCCGCCGCCGCCGCCGTCGCCGCAGCTCGCCTTGTGGATCTGGAACCTCTGCGCCCCGCCCACCCCCTGCAGCGCCGCGAACCCGCCCAGCGGCACCTTGGCCGTGCCCGTCGCGAACTGCAGCAGCGCGGCCACCTCCTCGGGCCCGAACGAGCCCCCCACGACCTCCCACAGCCACCGCACCTGCGGCGACGACGCCGAGTAGCCGCCGTGGTACTCGGTGTTGGCGCGCCAGTCGGCCACGTCGACGTCGGGCAGGCCGCACACCAGCAGCTCGAGCTCCGGGTCGCTGAAGGGCGCCAGAAGCGGGCGCGGCACCAGCTCCCACAGGCCCGACAGCAGCGCCTGCAGCTGCGGGCGGATGGCGTCGGTCAGCCGGTGCGCGGCGACCAGGTCGACGTAGGCGCGCTTGTTGGCGTCCGTCACGCGCACGCGCTTGCCTCCCGGCACCAGCTCGCTGACCATCACGCGCCCGAAAAAATCCGACTCGGCCGAGAAGGTCAGGTGGTCCAGCACGCCCTCGACCGGGTGCGCCAGCATCCACGCCAGCGACCGGTGGTAGTCCGGGTCGACCGCCTCGACGTCCGCGTAGCTCAGCGGCAGGCCGAGCATGTGGCGGTAGACGGACCGCGTGAAGTGGGCGTCGAGCAGCGCGCCGTCGAGCAGGGCCTTGCCGACGAGGCGCCCGACGAAGCGGAAAGCGTCGAGGTGGTCGACCCCCCCGCGGTCGCCCGACTGCACGACCGACGCCGGGTTGGGCTGGAAGGCGGCGCCGCGCTCGGGCGGCACCGCCACAAACAGCGCCAGGTCGGGGTTGCACGTGGCGCGCGCCATGAGCTGCCACCACTCGCGGCTGACCCCCCCTGCGTCGACGCCGTCCTCGCCCGCGAAGGAGACTGACAGGCGGAGGGCGCGCAGCTCGTCGGGGGAGCGGTGGCGCAGCTGGTGGAACGAGTCCTCGAACACGTGCTCGCGCCGCACGGCCAGGCGCAGCGCGGCGCCGCCCGCGTGCGCAAAGCCAAGGCGGCGCGCCGACTGGTCGGCGGCCGCGCGCAGGCGGCCGCGGAGCCAGGCGCGCTTGTTGGCAAAGTCGACGAGGCGGGGAGCGCGCTGCAGCAGGGGGGCGAGGGCGCCGGGGGCCGGGGCGGCGGAGGTGCCGGCCGCGGCGGCGGCGGCCGCGGCGGCGGCCGCCGCCGAGGTTGCGTCGTCCGCGCCGGCCGGCGGCGGCAGCAGCAGCGCGGGCGCGCGGCGGATGTAGGCGTTGAGCAGGCGGCGGTGGCGCTCCCCGAAGCGCAGGAACGCCGCCTCGCCCTGCTGCCGGGCCGCGGCGGCCGCGGCGGCGTCGGGGCTTGCGTCGCCGCTGCCCGCGACGCCCCCTCCCGCCGACGCTGTGGCTGGCGCCGCCGCTGCCGCCGCTGCTGCCGCCGCCGCCGCTGCCGCTGCGCCCGGCGCCGCCAGCGCCAGGGCCTCCACCGCGGCCACCTCTGGCGCGTCGCTCGGCAGGGGCGGGGGCGTGGCCTCGCGCGCGGACGCGCCGGCGGGCGTGGCCGGGGGCGGGTTGTGCAGCGACTGCTGCAGCTCGCGCGACAGGGCGCGCGCCTGCGCAAACAGGGTCGCCGGGTCGGTCGACGGTGCCGCGATGGTCGTGCCGATGATGCTTGCCGCGCCCGCGCCCGCGCCCGCGCCCGCGCCTGCGCGCGCGGCGGCGGGCAGTGACGCGGCGGCGGCGGCGCTGGCAGCGGCGGCCGCGCCCCCGCCGCGCATCGCGCACAGCTCAAAAAAGGCCTCGACCAGCGGCAGCACCTGCATGGCGCCCGGGGGCAGGGGCCGCGCGGCGCCGCCGCCCGCGGCCGCTGCCGCAGCGGCGTCAGCGGCCGCGGCGGCCGCCTCGGCGGCCACGGCCTCTTGCGCCGTCTGCTGAGGCGGAGGCTGTTGGCCCGCGCGCGCGGCGGCGGCAGGACCGGGCGATCCGGCAGCCGCCGCCCCGTGCTCACCGGGAGAAGCAGCAGCAAAAGGCCCCGGCGCGCCCGCCGCCGCGTCCGTGCCCTGCTGCTGCTGCTGCTGCTGCTGGGCGGCGCCGCGCGGCAGCGCGCCCTCGACGCGCGACGCGCACGCGCCGAGCGCCTCCCACAGCGGCTCGGTCAGCGCGGCCGCGCGCTCGACGGCCTGGTCGGCGCGGCGCGCCAGGGCGCGCGCCTCGACCAGCGCCGGAGGGTCTTCGCGGGGCGCGGCGGCGGCGGCGGCGGCGGCGGCGGCCGCCGACCCCCCTGGTGCCGCGGGCGCGACCGAGGCGGCGGCGGCGGCGGCGGCGCGCGCGCGCGACTCGGCCGCCTCCTCCTGGCGCAGCATCAGCCGCGACAGGCGCTCGAGCGCGGCAAGCGCGCGCAGCGCGCGCCCGACGCCCGCGCCCTTGCTCTCGATCGCGGGCGCCAGCGAGGCGTCCGCCTCAAAGCCGCGCGCGGCCGCGTCGAGGAGCGCCCCGCGCGCCCCGGCGGCCGCGCCCCCGAGTCCGCGCAGCAGCTCGGACAGCGCGACTGGCAGCATGGTGGCGGGGGCCGCGCGCACGAGCGCGGCGGTGAGCGTGGCGGCCCGGCGCCAGGCGCGGTCGCCCAGGAACCGCGTGGCCGGCTGGTCCAGCGTGCCGGCGCTGGGAGGCACGAGGAGCGCCGGCACGTGCGCGAGCAGCAGCAGCGGCAGGGCGCCGATCAGCTCGGCGATTGAGGGCGGCGGCTGACGGGCCGCGCCCGGGGGGGGGCCGGCGGCCGCGGCGGCGGCGAACGATGTGCCCGCGCCCGCCGTCATGGAGCTGGGGCCGGGCACGGCCGCCGCCGCAGGAGCAGGAGCGGGTGCGGTGGCGGTGGCCGCAGCCGCCGCCGCCGCGTCCGGCGGGGGGCCCGCCTGCGCCACTGCCGCACCAAGCGCCTGCGCGGGCGCCGCCCCTTCGGCGGCAGCGGCGGCCGGCGTCGGCTCTGGCTGCTGCTGCTGCTGCTGCTGCTGCTGCTGCTCCGTCTCCGAGGGCTGCGGCGGCGCTGGCGGCGGAGGCGGGGCGGCACCTGCCCGGCCTGCTCCTTGCTCGCCTCCCGCCTCCTCCTCCGCCTGCTCGCGCTGACGCTTGCTACGCGCCGCCGCCGCCGCCGTCGCCTGCACCTCGCGCTGCTGCTGCTGCGAGCGCGCCTCGGCCGCGCGGCGCCGCTCGTCCGCCTCGGCGCGCGCGGCCACGGCCACGATCGCCTCGGTCGCCTCGAGCGCGCGCTCGAGAAGCGCGGCGCTGGCCGTCGGGTCGGCGGCCGGGCGCGAGGCCTGGCCGCTGCCGCTGCTGCCGTCGCCGGCGCAAAGCGGCGACGCCAGCAGCCGCAGCAGGACCTCGAGCGCGGGCAGGTCGCGCGCCGCGCCGGCAACAGGCGCGGGCGCGGGGGGCGCGACGGCCGGGCCCTTGCCCTTGTCCCCCCCCGCGGGAGGAGGAGGCGTAACCGGGGCCGCCGCTGCTGCGGCGGGCGCGACGGCCGGAGCGGGCGGCAGCGGCGGCGGCGACGGCACCAGCAGCGCCGGCAGCGCGCGCGCCTCGCGGCCTGAGGCGGGCGCCACGCCAAAGAGCACGTCGAGGGCGCGGCGGGCGACGGCCATCGGCGGCGCGGCCGGGGGGGCCGAGCCGGGAGGCGCGACGGCGGCGGCGCCCCCGTCGAGGGCGCCGCGCAGCAGCGCCAGGACGGTCGCGGCGATGGCGACGCGCGGCGAGGTGCGTGCGGCGGGACCGCCGCGGGCCGCCGCCGGCGCCGCAAGAGAAGCGGCAGCAGCCGCCTCGTCGGCCGGCGGCGGCAGGGGCGCGGGGAAGTGGGGCCCGCGGACGATCGCGGCGAGCAAGCTAAAGAGGCGGCCTTGCGCGATCGGGCGCGGGGCGCGCAGGAAGCGCAAGAGGACCTCGCGCACGTCCGACTCGCGGAGGGCCGGGTGGGGAAGCGCAGAGGCGCCCCCCGAGCCCGCGCCCGCGCCCGCGTCGCCGCCCGCCGCAGCTCCGGCTGCCGCGGCCGCACGCCGGCCCGCCCGCCTCTGACCAGCGCCAGCAGCCGCCCCCCTCCCGCCGGCGCCGGCACCGCGCGCCGCGCCTCCTGCGCCGCGCCCCAAGCCGGCAAAGCCGGGCAGGCCGCGGAGCAGCGCGCCGAGGTCGCCGCCGAGCATGTCCTCGTCGTCGCCGTCGTCGCCGTCGCCCTCGTTGTCGTCGCCACCGCCGGCGAGGGCGCGGTGGGCCATCCGCCTGGCCGCGCGCCCGCCGCCGCCGCCGCCCGGGCCGCCCGCGCCATTGGCGGCAGCCACTCCGCCGCCTCCCGCCCCGCGCGCCATCGCGGCGGCCTGCGCCTGCGCCTGCGCCTGTGCCTGCGCGCGGTGCACGTGCCGCATGTGGCGCTGCCGCAGCGCCTGCGCCTCGGCCAGCAGCGCAGGCGGCAGCGTCGCCAGCAGCGCGTCGTCCGCCGTCAGCAGCGCCTCCTCGCGCACGTCGTCGGGGAAGGTGGCCAGCAGCGAGGCCAGGTCGAGGTCGCCGCCGCCGCCGCCGCCAGCACCACCGGCGCCACCGGCAGCCGCGTCCTGGCCGCCTGCGGCGGCGGCACCGGGATGCGCCGCCGCCCCCGCGCCGGCAGCCGCTCCGGCGTCGCCGCCGGCGCCGCCGGCGCCGCCGGCGACAGCGGCCGCGGCCGCGGCCGCGGCGGCGCGGCGGCGCAGGCGGTCGGCGCGGCGGCGGTCGCGGTCGCGCTGGCGCGCGGCCGCCTCGCGCTGCTGCTGCTGCAGCACCTCGGCGCGAATGTCCGGGGGCAGGGCCTCCAGGAACTCCGGGTCAACGGGCGCAACGGGCTCCTCCTCCTCCTCCTCGCTCTCGGCAGCCTGGGGGGCCACAGCGGCGGCGGTGGCGGCAGCGGTGGCGGCGGCAGCGGGGCCGGTTGCTGCGGGGGCACCGCCTGCATCTGCCGTTGCTGCCGCTGCTGCCGTGACGGGCGCGGCCGGATTCTCCACGGTCGGAGGTGCAGGTCTGAGAGCAAGTGCGGCGGGCTGCTCAGGTGGAGGAGCCCCGCCCGCCGCCGCCCCGCCCGCGCCCACCGCCGCCCGGGCAACGTCGGCCGCCTCGGCCGCCTCGGCCGCCTCGGCCGCCGCGCGCCGCTCCTGCAGCCGCGCGGGGTCGACGCCGTGCGCGGCCAGCACGTCGTCGCGCATGCTCGGGGGGAGGGCCTCTAGGATGATGAGGTCGACCCCGGCGGCCTCGGCCATCTCGCGCAGCCCGGCGTCGAGCGCGGGCAGGGCCGCGCCGCCGTCGCCGGCGCCGTCTCCGTCGCCGCCGGCGCCCGGCCCCGGAGCGGCGGGCACGTCCGCCTGCACGTCCGCCACTGCCTCCTGCGCCGCGGGCGCATCCGGCGCGGGCGTCGCCGCCTCGGCTGGTGCTGCAGGGGCGGCAGGAGCGGGCGCGTCTGGCGCCTCAGTGACAGGCGCTGGGGCGGCCGGAGCGGGAGCGGCGGGCGCCGGCGCGTCGGCCGGGGCCTCGACGCCCTCCATGGCCGTCGCCGCCGCCGCCGCCCCTGTCGCGGGCGCCCCTGCCGCGGGCGCCTGTTCTGGCTGCTGCTGCTGCTGCTCCTGCTCCTGCTGCTGCTGCTGCTCCGCGCCGGCCCGCGCGCGCGCTTGCCGACGCTGCGCCGCGCCGGTCGGGGCTGCTGCCTCGGCGGCGGCGGCGTCCGCGGCCGGCTCGTCCGGGCGCGCGCGCATGTGGTCCGCCAGCGCTTGTGCCAGCGGGTCGGCCGCGGCGCCGCCCGCGCCCGCGCCCGCGCCCGCGCCCGCGACGCCGCCGAGACCGAGGCCGAGGCCGGCGGCCCCGCGCCCGCGCAGCGCGCGAGACACCTGCGTCGCGAGCGCCTCGAAGTTCTCCCAGGACAGAGTCGCGTTCGATCCGGCTTGCCCCCCGCCCATCAGCTGCGCCGTGAGCGCGCCGATGTTGGCCACGGTCTGCGCCGTCAGGCCCGCGGCCGCGGCGGCGGCGGCGACGGCGGCGCCGGGGGGTGCGCCGCCCGCGGCTGCTGCGCCCCCGCCCGCGCCTCCCGCCCCTCCTGCGCCCCCGGCGGCCATGATGAGGCGCCTCAGGGCGCCGACGTCGCTGCCGTTGGCGGTCAGGGCCCCCACGCCGGGGGCCATCAAGCCGCCCGGGAACGGCAGTCCGCCGGCCGCCAGCGACGCAGCGTCGACGCCGGCGCCGGCCGCGCCGAGGAAGCTCGCGCCGGGCGAGGCGTTGCCGACGAGGCACACGCAGGCCGCGGCGCGCAGGGCCGACAGGGCGGCGGGGGACTCGGCGGCGCGCTCCGCCGTCTGCAGGGCGTGCTCGAGCATGGCGGGCGTCGTCAGCGGAGGGGACAACACGAGGCGGTGGACGGGGGCCAGCGGCAGCAGGCCCGCCGCGTGCGCCTGCGCAAGCACGGCGGCCGCGGACGCGGCGGCCGGCCACGACAAGGGCGGCGGGCAGGGCGGGGGCGGCGCGGCGCCGGAGACGAGGCGCGCGAGCTGCCCGGCCATCAGCCGGAGCGTGCTGACGAAGGAGCCAGGGACCGCGGACGATGCGCCGGACGCCGCCGACCGAACGGTCCGCCCCGCCGCCGTTACTGCGCCGGCTCCGCCTGATGCCTCCGCCGCCGCCTCGGCCTCGGCCGGCGTGCCGGCGGCGGCAGGAGCAGCAGTCATCGGGACGTCCTCCGCCTCGCGAGGCGGTGACGTCGGCATGCTCTGCTGCTGCTGCTGCTGCTGCTGCTGCTGCTGCTGCTGCTGCCACCCTTGCTGCTGCAGCCGCGCCAGCGCCGCCCAGGACGACGGCGCCTGCAGCGCCTCTTCGAGCGCGCCCCCGGGCCCGAGCAGCGCGGCAGAGACGGCCAGCGCGCGGCTGGCGCCGACGCCCGGCAGCGCGCGGCCGAGGGCCAGCGGGTCGAGGACGGCCGCGGAAGCGTCGGCGGCGGCGCCGTCTGCTGCTGCTGCGTCAGAGGTCAGAGGCCCCAGAGGCGGGGGCACGGCGACCAACCACGACGACGCTGTCGGCGCCGAGACGGCAGCGGCGGCAGCGGCAGCAGCGCCCGCGCTGCCAGCAGCGGCCGAGGAGGAGGTCGCGCCGCCGCCAGAGACGCCGGCGTAGGTGGGGCCGTCGCTGGCCCACACCGGCCCGGCGTCCACGCCCGCGCCGGCCAGGAAGGCGAGCGTGGGGGCGATCGCGACGCCTGGGGCGCCGCCGCCGCCGCCGGCCCCGCCGACGCCGCCGACGCCGACGCCGCCGCCGCCCGCGCGGCCGCCGCCGCCGCCAAACATGAGCTCGTTGAACGTGCGCGGGTGGGCGCGGTGCGCGGCGCGGTCGCCGCCGCCCTCGCCGGCGCCGCCGCGATTCCCGCCGCGTCGACCGCCGCCCTGGAACAGGTCGGCCCAAGCGGCGTCGACGGCCGCGACCGCCTCGGGCGCGCCGGCGCCGTTGGCGGCCGCCGCGCCCGCGTCGCCTGCGCCGCCGCCGCCGCCGCCTCCCCGCCCGCGGCCGCCGCGAGGCACGAGCAAAAAGTCCTCCTCGTCGGGGCCGCCAAACTCGTCGTAGACCTCTTCCTCGCCGTCGACCTCCTCGCCGCGGCCGCCCCCGTCGTCGTCCCCGTCGTCGTCGTCGTCCTCCTCGTCGCCGCCGAACATGATGTCGGCGAGGCGGCGCGAGCGGGCGCCGCGGCCGTCGGCGAAAAAGCCGCCGCCATCGTCCTCGCCGCCCTCGCCGTTGCCGTCCTCGTCGTCCTCGTCCTCGTCGTCGTACATGTCCTCGTCCTCGTCGTCGGGGTCGAAGAAAATGTCGCCGCCGGCGGTCTCGTGCCCGTCCTCGCCGTGGCGGCGGCGGCCGGCGTCCTCGCCGTCGTCGTCGTCCTCCTCCTCCTCCCCCTCCTCCTCCTCCTCCTCCTCCTCGCCGTCGCCGCCTCCGCCTCGGCCGCCCCCGCCCTCGCTGCCGGTCATGCCGACGACGTCCTCCTCGAGGCGCATGATGACGCGGTCCGGGTCGTCGTCGTCCTCGTCCCCCGCGTCCGTGTGGCCGGCGCGGCGCCGCAGGCGCGCGCCCGTCGCGGCGGCCAGTAGCGCGGCCGCGTCGTTGGGGCCGTCCGCCATGTTGGCGTCGTCGGTGTCCGGCTCCTCCTCCTCGCTGACGAACGAGGAGCTGGGGGTCATGGCGCCCTCGGGGCTCATAGCGCCGACGTCGTCAAAGTCGCCGCTCGGCTGGCCGCCGGCGCCGCCGCCGCCGCGATTCGCGGCGCCGCCGAGGCCGTCGACCCCCGCCCCGCCCGCGGCGAGCGGCGCGTCCTCGTCGTCGCCGTCTTCGTCCTCGTCCTCGTCCTCGTCGTCGAACGTGCCAAGGCTGCCGCTGCTGCCGCTGTGGTCCTCGCCGTCGCCGCTCGAGGAGGAAGAGCCGCCGGCGCCGCCGCCGCTGCCGCCGTCGCCGGAGGACAGCTCGTCGTCGTCGCCGCTGCTGCCGCTGCCGCTGGTGCCCGCGCCGTCGCTGCCAGACGACCCCGACGTGTCGACCTCCATGACAATCTCGCCGGTCTCCTCGTCGACGTAGACGGTGCCCTGGCCACGAATGAGCGGACCGGGCCCCTCGTCGTCCCCGTCCTCGTCCTCGTCGGCGCCCTCCTGCTCGTCCTCGGCGCCGCCGGCGCCGCTGCTGCCGCTGGCACGCATGGGGTCGTCCGCGCTCGGGCCTCGGCGGCGGCGGCGGCGGCGGCCGCGCGTCGCGGCGGCTGCGCCAAGCTCGTCGTCGAGCGCTCCGGCCATCGCGGCCATCAGCTCGTTGACGGCCTCGGCGCCGCCGCTGTCGTCGCTGTCGCCGTCGCCGTCCTCCTCAGAGGCAGCAGCGGCAGCAGCAGGGCCGCCCGCGCCCGCGGCGCCGCCCGCCGCCGCGCCGACCGCGCCCGCGGCACGCGCGGCAGTGGACGGACCGCCGGCAGCGCCGGCAGCAGTCGGCGCCCGCTGCTGCTGCTGCGGCCTGGGCGGCGGCAGCTCGGCCAGCGCGGCCAGCGGCGCGAGCAGGAGCTCGGCCGCGGCGGCGACAGCCGGGTGCGCAACGTCGAGGCGCCGCACGGCGCCCATGAGCGCGCGCGCGGCGCCCTGGTCGCGGGCCTGTGCGAGGACCTCAGGAATTGACCGGCCCTCGCCGCCGCGCCGCACGACGTCGGCCAGCGGGAGGTCGGCCGCCGGCAGCGGGTGGTGGTGCTGCAGCATCGGCGGATGCTGCTGCTGCGGCGGCGGCTGGAGGTGGTCATCGCGCGGGCACATGGCCACGGCGCCGAGCATCGCGACAAAGGTGACCACCTTGCGCGAGTGGGCCAGCTGCGCGATGGGCGCCGAGGGGGAGGGGGCGGCAGAGAGCGGCGGCGGCCGCGCCGGCGGCGAAGACGCGCGCCGGGGCCGCGACGCAGCCCCGCGCTTGGCGCTGGCCCCGCCCGCCTTTGTGGCGCGCGGCGCGGCCTCGGCCGGGGCGGTCCACGCCAGCGGAAGGAACGCCGAGTCCGGCGTGAACACCCGCAACGACGACGCCGGCGAGCCCGAGGTCGTCGCGCCGCTGCCGCCGCCGCCGTCGCCGCCGCTGGGGCCGCCCTGGCCCAACGGCGACGACGGCGGCGGCGACGACGACGACGACGGAGAGAACGGGTCGGGCTCGGTCGCCAGGGCCAGCCAGGCGGCGTCCGTCCGCGCGAGCAGGGCGGCCGCGCGCACGGCCAGGCGCACGACCGGGTCGGCCTCCTCGCCGGCCGCCTCACCGGGAAGGTAGGGGGCCGGCGCCGCGAGGAAGTGGTGCGGGAGCGGAAACGGCGCCTGGGCCGCCGAGGGGGCAGAGGCGGCGGCAGGGCCGGGCGCGGCCGCCGCCGCTTCGGCCGCTGGTTGCTTCTGCTGCTGGTGTTTGGGAGTCGCCGACGCCGCGACCGCAGGCTTGGGCTTGGACGCCAAAGCCGTGGAGGGCTTGTGCGTCTTGGCCGAGGGAGCAGCGGGGGTGGCGGCGCCCTCCTTGGCGCCCTCCTCTGCGGCCGGCTTGCGGCCCCGCGCCGCCGCCCCCTTTTTCTTTGTGGCGGGCGAGGCCGGAGCTGCAGCAGGGGTGGGCGCGGGCGGGGGAGCCGCGCGACCCGCCGCCGCCTTTTTGGCCGCCGTCTTGGGGGGGACGGGGTCGGCTCCAGCCGCCCCCGCTCCTGCTCCGGCGCCTCCCGCGGCGGCGGCAGCCCACGACCGCTGCTCGCGCGCCGCCGCCGCCGTCGCCGCGTCGGCCGCGCACAGCGCTGCCGAAAACTCGGCCGAGGGCCCGACGAGCAGCGTGGCGACGAGCTCGGCGACGACGCGCCGGCGGGCCTCCGCGGAGCGCGCGCAGAGTGTGCGCAGCAGCCGAGAGGCGGCCCTGGCGACGCCGGCGCCGGGCATGCGGTCGAGGAGCAGGCGGTGCAGCAGCGGGCGCAGGACGGCGCCCGTGCGCGGGGCGGGGGGCGGGGGGGCGAGGCCAGAGAGGGGCGAGGCCTGCTGCTGCTGCAGCTGCTGCTGCTCCTGCTGCTGCTGAGTAGGCGGCGGCGCCTCGGCCGCTGCGCCAGCTCCCTTGCGTGCCGACGCCTTGGCCGCGGAGGGCGGCCTGGCGGCCTTGGAGCGAGCAAACGTCGGATCTCTGGGGGCGGCGGCCGCCGCCGCGGGCGTCGAGGCTCCCGGCGCAGCGGCGGCAGCAGGACCGGCACCAGCCGTTGCCGCCGCCATTGCCGCGTTTTCGGCGGCGCAGTCCGCCGCCAGCGCGTCCGCCGCGTCGCGCTTGAGCACGAGCGCCACGACGGACGGATAGGCGGCGGACAAGTCGGCGAGGTGGCGCAGCGCCGCCGCCGCGTCGAGCGCCTCTGCGCGGCGGCGGCGCCAAAAGTCGCGGCCGAGGGCCGCGCCGGCGCCGCCCTGCCTGCCCGCGACCCCCATCGCTGCGGCGTCGTCGGCCAACTGCTCGAGCATGACGTCGAGCGGCAAGGGGACCGGGCCGGCACGCTTCGTGGCGTTGTTCAGGCGGACGAGGGCGCGCCAGACGTCGGGCGTGACGCTGCCGTCGTCCTCGGCGGGCTGGCCGTCGCATCCGTCGCCGCCGCCGCCGCCTGCCGGCCGCGGCGAAGACGGATCGACGAGGGACGCCGGCATCGCCACGTGCAGCAGCGCGTTGACGACCTCGGCGAGGATGGGCGGAACGGCCAGGTGGTGATGGGCGTGGGCGTGGTGGTGCGCGTGGGCCGGGGGCGCGACCGCCCCCGCCGTCGCAGCTGCCGCCGCCGCTGCCGCCCCCGTCGCGCGTGCCTTGGCCGGCGAGAGGGGGGCCGTCCCCGCCGGCGGCGCAGGCGCAGAGGGCGCCTCGGTCGCCGGGAGGGCGGGCGTCGGGGGGGCCGCGCCGGCTGTGGTGGTGCCCGGGGCGGGCGGCTGCACGGCGGCCGCCCGTCGCGTCGATCGACGGGACGCGTGCGGCGACAGAGCGGCAGCTGCTGCCACCGCTGCTGATGCCCCCGCCGCCGCCGCAGACGGCGGGCCAACGGTCGCGGCGGCGGCAGCGGCTACAGCAGCCGCGGCCGCAGAAGAGGGCTCGGCAGCGCCAGCAGGCTGCTGCGCTGCGCCTCCGACAGGAGCGGCAGCAGCGGCGGCCAGCTCGCGCGGCGTGCGCAGCCGCAGCGCCTCGTCGGCCGCGCGCCCTCGGCCCTGCCGCGCGGACAGGGGCGCCTCGGGCGCGCAAAGGCGCGCCGCCGCGCAAAGCAGCAGCGCCGGCTCGCGGTGCGCAGCGCCCGCGCACAGCGCCAGCAGCGACGGCGCGGGGGCCGCGCGCGAGCTCGGGTTGCCGTGCGAGGCGCGGCCGTACCCGGCGTACATCGCGAGCTGCCGGCCCGTCAAGGGCGGCTGGCCGCGCGCCGCCCCGGCCGCCGCCGCCGCCGCCGCCGCCGCCGCCGCCGCCGCCGACCCGGACGCGCCGCCGGCGTCCGCGCAAGGGCCGCCCTTGGGCAGCGCCAGCGCCCCGCGCACCTCGCCCTCCATCCACTCGCGCAGCACGGTCGCGTCGGCCTCGAGCATCTGGCGCAGCACGGCCCCGACCAGGGGCTCGACGCGAGACACGGTGCGGCCGCCGGGAGCGGTGGCCGCCAGCAGCGGCAGGCCGGCCGACGCGGCGGCGGGGCCCAGCGGGGCCGCGCCGCTGGCCGTCGCCGCGGGGCCGCCGTGGCACGCGCGCGGCAGCGTCAGCAGCAGCCGGGCGGCCGCGCCGCGCCCTGCGGAGGGGGCGCTGCAGGCGGCGAGCTCGGCGTGCAGCCACGCCGCGTTGGGGCGCCGCGCCGTCAGCCGGGCGAGCAGCTGCAGGGCCGCGTGCGCGCCGCCCGCGGGGTGCGGCGCGCCGGCGCCCCAGCGCGCGTACTGCGACGCGGCCGGGTCGTGCCAGCGCGCGGCGTGCGCGTGCAGGTGGGCGAGCAGGCGCGCGCACACGGCCACGGCGCGGCTCTGCAGGGCGCGCGGGCGCGGCGGCGGCGGCGGCGGGCAGGCGGGCGCGGCCTCGGCGGCGGCGGCGGCCTGCTGCAGCTGGTCAGGCCCGGGGGGGGCAGCGTCGCCGGCCGCCGCCGCGGCGGGGGCCGGCGCGGGCGGCGGCAGCGGCAGCGGCAGCGGCAGCGGCGCGTCGAGCAGGCCGCATGGGCGCCACGACGCGAGGGCGGCGCGCAGCTGCGGCGAGTCGCGCATGTCTGCGGGCACGCCCTCGAGGTCCTCGGGCTCGATCGTGTCATCGCCGACGGGGACGGCGGCGGCGGCCCGCGGCGCGCCCTCTGGCCGCCCTCCGCTGCTGACGTCGCCCCCGCCGTCGCCGCCGCCGGCCACCGCCGCCGCCGAGCCGCCCTCGGCCTCGACCGGGCCTGAAGCAGCCGCGGTCGGAGCCGACGCAGGCGCCGCAGGCGCGGGATCGGCAAGAGCAGCGAGCGGCGCGGAGGGGAGCCGCGGCAACGCCGCGCGCGATAGCGCCATCGCGTCCAGCAGCAGCAGCGCGCCCTCGACCCACACGGGCACGGCCAGGCCGCGCCGCACCGCGCGGCGGTGGCGCTCCTCCTCCTCCTCGACCTCCTGCTCCACTTCGGCGTCGGCGGCGGCAGCGCCCGAGCGCGGCGGCGGCGCCACGGCGAGCTCGTCCAGCCGCCGCGCGTACGCCAGCTGCCACGCCTCGAGCGCGGCGAGCAGGCGCGCGGCGGCGCCCATGCCCGCCAGCTCGGGCGCGACCTGGCCGTCGCGCGACGCCAGCACGAGCAGCAGCCGGGCCGCTGCCGCGTCGGTCGGCAGTGGGGGGGCGGCGCCGTCGTCGTCGTCGTCCTGGCCTTCCTCGTCGACAAAGGGGTCTGGAAACAGCACCGCGTCGTCGGGCAGGCGGTCGGGGCTCGAGGCGCTCAAGGCCATGTTCAGGAGCGCGGCCACGACGGCGCGGCGCCGCAGATGGACGACGGGCGGCGCCGCCGCCGCCGCCGCCGCTGCGGCAGCCGCGGCGGCCGCCGGCGACGACAAGGCCTCCTGTTCGGACCCCGCCCCGTACACGCGCAGCAGCTCGGCCACGTGGCCCGTGCTCGAGGGCGAGGCCGCGATGACGGCGACGGCGCCCTCGACCATGGCCGCCTTGGTCAGGGCGGCCGTGGCGGTGGCGTCGGGCAGACTCGGCGCCGACGCCGTCGCCGCTGCTGCGGGGCCCGCCACCAACGGCGTGGGGCCGCCGCCGCCGCGGATTGCTGCTGCTGCTGCTGCTGCTGCTGCTGACGTTCCTGCTGCTTCTGCTGCTTCTCCGCTAGCGGCCGCGCGGACAGTCCGGCACTCGCTCGGTAGTGGCTCGACCAGGGTCAGCGCGTCGGCCAGGGCGCGCGAGAGCTCCTCCTCCTCGGAGAGGGCCGGAATTGCGGGCTCGGCGGGGGCGGCGGCGGCGCCGGGGGCGGGCGCCGCGTCCCCTTCACCCGTTGCTGCTGGTGCTGCTGCTGCTGCGACTGCTGCTGCTGCCCCCGCCGTCGCCGTGCCCGCCGGGGCGTCCCCGGGCGCCTGGCCCGCCGCCCCCTCCTCCGCCTGCTGCTGCTCTTGCTCCTCCGGGTGCGACACGATCCACTCCATCGCCATTTCGACGCTCGCCTGCACGCCCGCGCCGCCGCCGGCGCCGTTCACCGCGCGCACGGCCTCCTCCGAGCGCCGCTCGGAAAAGCCCATCTCGGCGAGTGCGCGCACGGCCGCCTGCGTGGCGGCGGCGCGGCGCGCGGCCTGCGCCGCGTCGGCGGCGGTGGCGGTGGCGGCGCCCTGAGGCCCCCCGCCGGCCTGCGCCGCCTGCTGCTGCGCCTGCAGCTGCGCAACGGCGCGCTGGTAGCGCGCGCGCAGGGGGGCCGTCGACGGGCCCGCGGCCGACGCGCAGCGCGTGAGCACGCCGACGAGCGCCTCGAGCACGGGCAGCGACGCCGAGGCGCCGGCGCGGGGGTCGGTCCAGAAGGGCAGGACCGCCTCGGCGACGGCGGCCTGCAGGCGCTCGGCGAAGCGCACGGCCTCGGTGCCGGGCGGCGGCGCGGGCGCGGCAGGCGCGGCGGCGGCAGCGGGCGACGCGGGCGCCGGCGCTGCTGCTGCCGCCGGTGGTGCCCCCGCCGCCGCCGCCGTCGTTCCTGCGGGCCCCGCGGCCTCTGCCTCCGCATCCGCGGGCGCGGCAGCAAGGAACGCGGCCGGCGACTCTGCGCTGTGCGCAACCGCCGCCGGCGCCGCCGCCGCGGCCCCCGCCTGGCCCGAGGGGCCGCCGCCGCCGCCGCCGCCGCCGCCGCCGCCGCACACCCCGGGCAGCGGCGCCGCCAGGAACGCAAACGCCTGCGGCGACGCGAGCACGGTCGCCGGCGCCGACAGCTGCGCGTAGAGCGCGAGGAAGCGGGAGACCAGGGACTCGGCCAGCTCGTGCGCCTCGACGGCGTACCCTAGCATAGACGTCGCGGCGCTCAAGTCGGCGGGGGAGATGCTGCAGAGGCGAGGCGGCCCGGGCGCAGTTTCTGCCGCCGCCGGCGTCGCCTCGCCCATAGGCGTGACTGGCGCCTGCGCCACCTGCTGCTGCTGCTGCTGCTGCTGCTGCTGCTGTTCCTGCTGCGATTGAGACGCCTGGACGAAGGCCTTGAACTGGTGCCCCATCATGCGCGCCAGCGTCCGCCTGGCCTGCCGCTCCAGCCGCGCCGCGCGCCACATCAGCCGGACGCCCTCGCCAAAGCGCGCCGCCAGCAGGGGCGCGGCGCCCAGCGGGAGCGCGCACGCGAGCACGAGCACGTGCACGGTGCCGCGGCGCGAGTCCAGGAGCACAGCGCACGCGGCGTCGAGCAGGCGACCCAGGTGCGCCAGGCGCGCGCGTACGCGCGCGGCGCCGCGCTCGAGCGCGTCGGCCGTCTCGAGAAAGACGGCACCGCCGCCGCCGTCGCCTCCGCCGCCGCCGTCGGGCAGCGGGCGCTCGGCCAGCGCTGCCTCGGCCGTCGCGGCCTCCCACGCCACTGGCGCCAGCCCGCCGACGAGCGAGATGGCCAGGTTGGCCGCCGCCGCACGCGCCGCGGGCGCGGGGCCGGTCGCCTCGTCCAGCCGCGGCCGCGGCGGCTGCCCGGGCTCGGCGCGCGTGCGCGCGGGCGTCGCGACGCTCTTGCTGCATGCCATGCCGAACGTGCGGCAGGCACTGAGCAGGTGGACGAGGGCGTCGTGGGCCGTGTCCTCGAGGGCGCGGCCGTGGCGGTGGGGGCGGACGGATGCCGAGGCGGGGGGTGCCGAGGCGAGGGGGGGCGCGGCCGCGGGGGCGGCCGCGGGGGCGGCCGCCGTGGCAGCAGCGGCGGCGGCGGCGCCTCCGCCTTCGGTCTCCATCGGCACGGGCGCCGCGGCTGCCTCATCCGCCGCCGCTGCCACTGCTGTTGCTGCCGCTGCCGCAGGGGCGGCCGCCGATTGCTGCTGCTGCTGGTATGCAGCGGCGGCGGCGGCCATGAGGACGTAGGTGGCCGGGGTAGCGGCCGGGGCAGGAGCAGCAGCGTCGGCAGGCGCGGCCGTGGCCGCCATGGCCGCCGCTGCCGCCGCCGCCGTCGCCGTTGCCGCCGCCGTTGCCGCCGCCGTCGCCGCCGCCGGCCCCGCCCCTGCCGCCGCCGCCCGCCGCTGCTCCGCCTGCCGCGCCTGCTTCCAGACGTCGCTCGCGGCCGCCTGCCCGAGCACCAGCCGCTCGAGCCGGCCGAGCTGCGCGATGAGCGGCGGCTCGGACGCCTCGGTCGCGCCGTCCGCTGCCTGCGGGTCCAGCGAGGGCGGCCGCCCGCTCAGCAGCGACAGCATCGACGGCACGTTGCGCGCGGCCGCCGACGCGAGCGACGCCACGCCCTGGGCCTGCAGCAGCGCCTGCACGTAGGCCGCGCGGCGCTCGGGCGGGGCCATCTCGGGCACGCTGCAGCGCGGCCCCGCGGCCTCGGCCAGGGGCAGGGCGCGGCGCAGCGCGCGCGCGAGCGCGGCGGTCGCCTTGCGCGCCAGCGGCTGCCCGTGCGCGGGCGCCAGGATGCGAAAGGCCGACAGCAGCGGGTGCGACGCCGACGACAGCGCAAAGCTGGGCGGCAGGCGCGTCAGCAGGTGCAGGCGCAGCAGCAGGTCGACGCCGCCGCCCTCGACGAACAGGCGCGCAAAGTGCGGGTTGGGCACGAGGGACTCGAGGAGGCGGCCCGCGGCGGAGAGCGCGCCGGGCAGGTAGGAGGCCGGGGGCGGGGCGGGCGCGGGCGCGGGCGCGGCGGCGGCGGGCGGCGGCGCCTCGGCCGCAGGCGCGGCTCCTGCCGCGGCGTCTCCTGGCACGGGCGCCGGCGCGGGGGCGAGAGCGGGCGCCTGCGCCTGCGCCTGCGCCTGCGCCTGCGCCTGCGCCTGCGCCTGCGCCTGCGCCTGCGCCTGCGCCTGCGCCTGCGCTTGCGCCTGCGCCTGCGCCTGCGCCGCGGCCACGTCCTCCTGGCATCGCTCGATCGCGTGCACCAGGCAGGCGGCGAGGCGCCGCTTGGCCGCCCGGCGCCGCCACTCGTCGCGCTCGCGCTCGCGCGCGCGGCGCGCGTCGCGCCCGAGCTGCAGGGCAGCCGCGAGGGCGCGCTGCTCCAGCTCGGCCGCGTCGGGCTCGAGCGGCTGCGGCGGCTCTGGCTGATCGGCCTGCTGTTGCGCGGGGAGAGGGGCGGCCGCGGCCATGTCGACGTCTGCGGCGGCGCCCGGGGCGGGCAGCGCCGCGACGGCAGGAGCGGCGGCGGTCGCTGCCTCGCCTCCTGCTGCCGCGGCCCCTGCTGCTGCCGCGGCCCCTGCTGCTGCTGCGGCCCCTGCTGCTGCGGCGGCGACAGTTGCTGTGGCCCCTGTTGCTGCCAGCTGCTGCGCGCCAGCCGTCGCGGCGTCCACCATATCCACGTCGCGATCTCCGGCGGGCGCCGCCTCGCCGCCAGTTGGTCCGGCCTCCGGCGGCGTCGTCGTTGTCGCCGCCGCCGCAGCCGCCGCAGCTGCCGCTGCTTCTGCTTCTGCTTCTGCTGCTGCTGCTGCTGCTGCTGCCTCTGCCGCTGCCCGCTGCTCCCGCTGCTCCTGCTGCTCCTGTCGCCGCTGCTGCTCGAGCTCAGCCACCATCTTCTCGCGCGTCTCGGCGCGCGCCCGCTCCACCAGCTCCGGGTTGGCGCGCGCCCAGGCCTCGGCCGCCGCGCGCTCGCTCGCGCGCGGCGGCTCGTCAATCTCGTCCGGCCGCGGGCCCTCCTCTCCCGCGCGCGTCACCTCGGCCATCTCGCCCCTGGCGCGCTCGGCCTCCTCCTCGTCGCCGCCCAGGATGCACAGCACGCGGAAGGTCGCCAGCACCGCGTCGGCCCCCTCCTGCAGCAGGGCGGGGACGAACCGCAGCAGCTCCTCGACGCTGGCGCCGAGCGCGGCGGGCGCGTCGCCGCCGTACTGGGCGCGCGCGTAGCGGCGCTGCTGTAGCGACGGCACGATCGCGGCCGTCAGGGCGCCCGAGTCGCGCACGCGCGCCAGGCCGGCGTAGTTGAGGCACAGGGCCACCAGGGCGGGCGGGACCGCGCACGCGGACTCGCCGTAGGGCGGCAGCGCGCCGCGCGTCACGGCCGCCAGCAGCGCGGCCGGGCACCCCGCGGCGTCGAGCGCGCGGTAAGCCGTCGGCTCGTGGTGCAGCAGGTCCGTCAGGACCGAGGCCGCGAGCGCAAACAGGCCGTGGCCGTACACGTCGGCGCGCTCGAAGAAGGCGCGCAGCGACAGGTAGAGGGCGGCACTGTCCGCGTCGGTCGGGCGAGAGGCGGCGGCGCCCCCGCCCGGCGCGTACGAGGCGAGCGCGACGGCGCGCAGCAGCTGCTTGAGCAGGGCGCGGCGCTGGGAGGTGGCGGGCAGCGGCGGAGCGGGGGGGTGGTCGGAAGGGGAGGCGGCGGGCGTCGGAGGACGCGAGTCGGGAGGACAAGCAAGAGCGGCCGCAGGAGCATCGGCGGCGGCGGCTGCATCGGCGGCCCCGCCCTCGGCCGCCGCCGCGTCGGCCGCCGCCGCCGCCGCGTCGCCGGTCGCCGTCGCCGGCAGGCCCGGCAGCGTCGGGCCGTACGGCACCCCGACCTCGCGCGCCAGGCGCTGCACCAGGTCCGACAGGCCCCCCAGGTCGCGGAACGACGCCGACGCTGCCGTGCTGTAATCCAGGTACGCCTCCAGCACGCGCACGGCCGCCGCGCTCAGCGCCACGTGCTCGGGCGACGGGTCGGCGTCGCGCACCAGCGGCAGCAGCGCGGCGACCAGGTTGGTGTCGGTGAGCGCGGCGATCCCCGAGGAGGAGGCGACCAGGCCGGACACGAGGGACAGAAGGGCGTCGACGAAGGCCGGCGTGTAGGCGGGCGCCGCGGGGGCGGCGCTCATCGCGTCGCCGCCGTCGACGGCCATGGCGGCGGCGGCGGCGGCGGCGGCAGCGGGCTCGGCGGCGGCCGCCGCCGCCGGCGAGCCCGCTTGTGCTGCCGCGCCGCTCACTGCGGCCGACGCCGCCGCCGCCGCCGCCCCCACCGCCCCGGCCTCGGCCGCCTCGGCCGCCACGTCCCGCGCGGGCCGGAGCACGGTGCCGGGCGCCGCCCGCCGCACCACCTCGCCCACGCTGCGCGCCAGCAGCGTCGCCAGCAGGCCGCCCGAGGCGAGCGCCCGCGTGACGGCGGCGTGGCGCGCGCGGTCGGCCGACAGCAGCGCGCCCATCAGCCGCAGCGCCAGCGCGCGCAGCGGCTCGGGCACGTCGCGCTCGGCCGCCAGCAGGGCCGCCAGGTCCTGGGGCAGGCGCGCGTGGACGGCGGAGGCGGCGGCCGATGCCGCGCCCGCCGCCGCGCCGGCCCCCGTGGCGGCGGCGGCGGCCGCCGCCGTGGCCGCCGGGCGCGGCGCGAGCCCGTCGCGCTGCAGCACGGCCGCCGCGACGCCCGGCAGCGGCCCCGCGCCCTGCGCGAGCGCGAGGAGGCCGAGCAGGCGCTGGCGCGCGGTGGCGCGGCGGCCGTCGGGCGTCCCGGCGCGCTGGGCGCGGCGGAGGCGCAGCAGCAGGTTGAAGCCGACGAGGGGGTTGAAATCGCCGCCGGACAGCAGGTCGGCGAGCGACGGGGGCGGCGAGGAAGGCGTCGCGGAAGGCGGCGCCACAGGCGGCGCCGCCGCCAGCGCGCGCGCGCCGACCACGGCGACGACCAGGGCCGCAAACGCGGCGTGCGGCGGGACGGCGGCCAGGGCGCCGGCGCACAGGCCCGGCAGCGACAGGTCCGCCATCTGTGCGCAGCCGTCGTCGTCGCCGCCGTCGCCGCCGAGAAGGAGGTCGGCATCTGCTGCCGTCCCGCCGAGGACCGGGCGGGTGGCCGGCGGAGGAGGAGAAGGAGCAGCGGCCGCCCCCGCCCCCGCCGCCGCTCCTGCTCCGGCCGCCGCCGCCGCTGGTCCGGTCGGCGCCGGCACCGTCGCCGCCGCCGCCGTCGCTGCGCCGGCGCCGCCGCCGGCCGACCCCTTGGCCCCCAAGAGCGGCACGGCGACGCGCAGCGTGCTGGCCTCGGCGACGGCCGCGTCGGTGAGACCCTCGCCGCGCTCGTGCACAAACGGCAGCGTCAGCGACGTCGCGGGCCCCCCCCCGTCGTGGGACTCGCCGCCGCCGCCGCCGCCGCCGCCCTCTGGCGCGCCCGCGCCCTCGCCCGCGCCGCCGCCGCCGCCGCCGCCGCCGCCCAGAGCGCCCGGCCCGCGCCGGTCGCTCGCCAGCATCGCCAGCCGCGGCAGCAGCTCCGGCGCGGTCATGAGCCACCGCGTCCCCGCCTGCCCGGCCCCGGCCGCGCCGCCGCCCCCGCGCCGCAGCAGCGCGCCCAGAGCGCGCAGCGACGCCTCGGCCACCGCGCCGTCGGGCGCCGCCAGCAGCGCGCACAGCGCCGCGCACGAGCCGTAAGCGGCGCGGTTAGCGGCGCAGTTGTCCGCGAGGCAGCGCGTGAACTCGAGGGCGGCGAGCAGGGGCTTGGACGGGAAGGGGCCGGGGGCGCGGGCGGCGTCGGACGCGGCGGCGGTGATTGCGTCTCTCACCGCCGCCGCGTCGGCCTCGGCGTCGGCGGCGCTCAGGGCGGCGGCGGCGATCGGGCTGCCGCCGCCGCCGTTGGCCGCCGATGCCGCCGCCGCCGCCGCCGCCGAGAGGACCTGCCGCCGCGCCGCAGCGCCGAGCTCTCCGAGCGCCTGCGCGCCGCCCGGGACGGCCGCGGCCGTCGCCAGGAGCGCGCGAAGGTCGTCGGCGTCCTGAGGCGGCGGCTGCGCCTGCTGCTGCTGCTGGCTGGCGCCGCCGGGCCCTTCGTCGAGGGGCGACGGCCGCCGCCGGCCGGGCATGCGCAGCTCAGGCCGCGCACGCACCAACGCGCCGAGCGCGGCGTCGATGCGGTCGAGCGCCGGCGCCCAGTGGTACAGGTCGCCCTGTGTGTTTTTTGGTGGCGGTGATGGGGTGTGTGTGATGGTGGCGGCGGGGACGGAGGGACCAATGAGCGCGCCCGGTCGTGCGCAGCGGATGGGGATGATGCGAAGGGGACCTCGCGGGCGGGATCGCGGGAGAGAGAGACACAGAAAATGAGTGCCAAAAAACGACGAGACCCGCCAAGCCAAAAACTCGCCTTGTCGAACGTCCAGCTAAAGCCCTCGAGCGCCGCGCCCAGTGCGTCCAGGTCCTCAGCGGCCGCGATTCGATCGACCCATGCCTTGACCGCCAGCGGCTGTTTTGGTTTTGGAGAGAGAGAGAGAGGAAGGGACGAGTTGAGAGAATGGGCGAGGAGGAGCACAGGGAGGCGAGCGCCAAGGAGCAGCAGCGCTCGCGATCGCCCGAGAGAGGCACTCACTGTCTCCACCGGCTTCTTGACCTCGATCAGCATCGGTCCGCGCGCCGCATAAGGGGCTGTTGGGCCGCTCGGCGTTTCAAAAAGAAAGAGCTGTTGTTGTCTCCGAACGTTGTCCCCGTGCTTGTCGTTGTTGCTGAGGCTCGTCGTTCTAATGCTCTAAGTACTGTGTGTGTGTGAGTTTCTGCGAGCTCGAGCGGCGGAGAGGAGCGCAGACAAGTACAAAAGGGGCCGCCGCCGCGCCATCGCGCCGCCGGTTCGTCGGCGGCGGCGTCCGGTTCGTCGGCGGCCGGGCTCGTTGGCGTCGGCGTGGCGAACCACGCCCAAATTTCAGCGCGACGGCCAAGGCGGCAGCGCTTCACAGGGCGCGGACGCAAAATCCCTTATGTCTGCCTACCCGTTTACACGCAAAGCAAAGATCACACGTCGTACAGCCGCAAGCGCGCGCCCACGGGCGCGCGGCAAAAGGGGCAACTCGCGGCAACGGCGCCCTCAGCGCCAGCGCCGCCGCCGCCCGCGCCGCCGCCGCCGACCGCGCCCCCGGCCCTTTCCGCGGCCGCCGCCGCCGCCGCCGCCGCCGCCACACGCGCGTCGCAGGCGCCACATACTTGATGGCCGCACGCGTAGGCGAGCGCGCGCGGGCGCTCCATGCACAGGGCGCACGTGCCCGCACCACCGCCCGCGCTGCTGCCGCGGCGCCCAACGGACCGTCCGCCGCCGCCGCCGCCGCCGCCCGCAGAGTTATCGCGCGCCTCCACCGCGGCCGCCGCCGCCACCGCCGCCGCTTGCTGCTGCTGCTGCTGCTGCTGCTGCTGCTGCTGCTGCTGCTGCTGCTGCTGCTGCTGCGCGGCCGCCGTGAGGCGCGCGACCTGCTCGGCGACCGAGCGCGCCAGGGCAGCCTCGCGGACGGCCTTGGTGGCCGCCTCAAGGCGCGCCTCGAGGGCGCGCAGGTCGGCCGCGCTGCATCCCTCGAGCGCCGGGCGCTCGCCCGACAGGCGCGACAGCTCGGCGTGCGCGGCCTCGGCCTCGTGCCGCGCGCGGCGCAGCGAGAGGCGCAGCTGCGCGGCCTCGTCGCGCAGGCGCGCGGCCTCGAGATCGGCCTCGGCCACGGCGGCGGCAACAGGAGCGGAGGCGGCCGGGGCCGCGCGCGGGGAGGCGGCGGAGGCGGCGGGTAGAGAAGGGGCCGTGATCCCTGCTGCTGCCGCGCCGCCACTGCCACCGCCGCCGCCGCCGCCGCCGCCGCCGCCGCCGCCGTCGCCGCCGCCACCGCCGTCGCGGTCGCCGTCGGACAAGAAACGCTCGCACAGGCACAGGAGGCATTGCTGATGCTGCTGCTGGAGCTGCGCGTGGAGCGAGGCCGCGGCGCCAGAACCGGCGCCGTCGGCTTCTCCCGCGGCCGTCGCCGTCGCCCCAACCTCGGAGGGGCAGGCGGTCCGGGGCAGCAGGCCGTGCGGGCAGCGCTGCGGCAGCGGCGCCGGCGCCGGCGCCCGCGCCCGCGCCTGCGCCGGCTGCTGCTGCGGCTCGAGCGAGGGGTTGGGCCCGGGGGGGACGGGGGGGGGCGCGTCGGCAAGGGGGCAAGACGGCGACGGCGCGGGCTCCGCGCATCCCGATGATGTCGATGCCTCCAGGGGCGGCGGATGCGGCTGGCCAGCGGTGTCCCCGCCGCCGCCGCCGCCGCCGCCGCCGGTTCGGGCGCCGGCGGCCGCGCCCGCCTCTCCTCCTCCTCCTCCCGCCTTTTCCAGCGCTTCCCTGAGGGCGCGCTCGCGCCGCACCGCCGCCGCCGAGTCGCGCGCGCGCTGCCGCTGGAAGCCCTGCGCCTCCTCGCGCAGGCGGCTGTGGCGCGAGGCCAGGACGCCCAGCTCGCGCGTCGCGGACCGCAGGAGAGCGCGCGCCTTGCCAAACTGGGCGTCGCGCTCGGCGAGCGCGCGGCGGCCGGCGGCGAGCGCGCGGCGGGAGGACGCGGCGTCGGCGGCCTCGCGCGCGGCCCTGGCCGCGGCGTCGTCGCGCGCGGCCTCGGCGCGCCGGCAGGCCGCCTCGGCCTCGGCGAGCTCGAGGCGCGCCTGCCCGAGCTCCCGCTGGGCGCCGGTGACGCGCCGCTCGGCGCCGTCGGCGCGCTCGGACAGCGCCTCGGCGCGCCGGCCCGCGGCTGCCTGCGCCTCCTCGAGGTTGCGCCGGACGAGCAGGTCGCGCAGCTGGACGGCGAGGAGCTGGTCGACGGTCGGAGCGCCGCCAGAACCACCGCCACCGCCGCCGTGCAAAAACGTCGGCAGACCCGGCTCGGAGGCGGCAGAGGCAGAGGCGGCGGCGAAGCGCTGCGCCGCTCCGGCGGAAAAGCCGCCGCCGCCGCCGCCGCCCCGCGACCCGGCCCCTCCCCCTCCTGCTCCTCCTGCCGCCGAGGACGCGGCCGCGGACGCGTCGATGGGGTGGCCTTCGACGAGGCCCGCGACGCTGGTCGGGGCCAGAGGCGGAAACGCGGCCTTCCGCCTCCCCCCGCCGCTGCTCGCAGGCGCCGCCGACCCCGGCCCAAGCCCCGTGCCGCCGCCCACGCCGCCAACGCCAATACCGCTGGTGCCCGCCGCCGCCAATGCCGGCAGCAGCGCGATGCGCGCGCGCGTCGCCGCGTCAACCTCTCCGTCCGGGGCTGCGGCAGCCGCGGCCGCAGCGGCCGCGGCGACGGCGGCCGTGCGCTGCTCCGTGTTGGCTGGGGTGGCGTCGTACGGAGGATCGGGCGGGAGCTGCGACAGCGCAGCCGGGCTGATGGCGGCAAAGGCAGGCGGGTGCGGCGGCGGAGGGCGAGCAAACCCGCCACTGCCGCCGCCTGCGCCCGCCGCCGCCGCCGCAGCAGCAGCGGCCGCAGCCGCCGCTGCACCCGCCGACGTCCCTATGGCGCCAGCGGCTGGGGGAAAGACGGAGCCCGCGCCAGGCGCGCCAGCACCACCGCCGCCCGCCACAGCACCATTGCTGCGGTACAGCCCTGCGGGAGGGTTGGCCGCGCCGCCGCCGCCGCCGCCGCCGCCGCCGCCGCCGCCGCCGCCGCCGCCGAAGAAGCCGCCGCCGCCCGCAAAGTTGAGGCCGTCCGCGCCCCCGACAGTGCCCCACAGGGCCGTGTCGACCGAGGGCGGGGCGCTCGGCAGGCTCGAGGCTCCGGCGGCCGCGGCTGCGACGCGCGCGCGCAGCGACACGCCCGCGCCCCCCGCGGCACTCTGAAGGCTGCGCGCGCCGCCGGGGACGCCGCCCAAGCCGCCTCCGCCTCCGCCACCGCCGCCGCCACCACCCGCCCCGCCAAAGCCGGTGAGCTGCGACGAGGACGCCTGGCTCATGCGGCACAGCTCCCCGGCCACGGCGGCGAGCTCGCCGCCGCCGTGCGCGTCGTCCCCCAGCCCGCCGACCACCTCGACCACGGCCACGCCGTCAAACGCCCTCTGCGGGTTGATCCCGCCGTGCAGCAGCACGCGCGTGCCGGGAAACGCGCCGTTGCCGCCGCCGCCGCCCGCCGCCGCCGGCAGCAGCGAGGCGGGCACGGCAACCGCGCAGTGGTGGTAGCGCGGCGCCGGCGCAGGGTTGAGCGCCGAGGGGCGCGACCACGCCCACGTCGACGTGTCGAGCAGGTGCGCGTCGTTGAAGAAGGTCCCTTGGGCGTTGCACCCGCCAAACACGAGCATCAAGCCGGGCCGCATCATGGCGGCCGAGTGGTGCGTGCGCGGCGAAGGGGGGGGGCACCCGCGCGTGCGCGGGGCGGTCCACTCGTGCGTCGCGAGGCCGTAGGCGAACAGTCCGTTGTCCATGGCCGAGGCGGTGCTGCCGCCGAAGATGAGCAGGGTGTCGGTGGCCGGATCCCAGGCGGCCGAGTGGCCGCGCCGGGGGGAGGGCGGGCTGCCGCGCGGCGGCGCCCGGGAGGAGGACGACGACAGGTCGCGCCACGCCGCGCCCGCAGAGTCGAGCACGAACAGGTCGTTGTGCAGCTTCTTGCCCTGGCCGCCGAAGAGCACGAGCGCGGGCCCCGCCTGGTGCACGGGCGAGTTGTTCTTGTTCGAGTGGAAGGTCGCGGCGATCGCGGCCGTGGCGGCCGACGAGGAGGCGCCGTCGGCAGCGGGCGGGACGGCCCCGCCGCTGCTGGTAGAGCTGCCGTCGGGCTGCTGCGATTGCCGCTGCCGCCCCTGCTGCTGCTGCTGGTCGTAGGCCGACGCGGGCACGGCCGCCTGGGCCGCCGCCGCCGCCTGCGCCGCCGCGCCGCCGCCGCCGTCGCCCGCCCCGGCGCCCCCGCCCCCCGGCCCGGGCACGAAAGTCAGCGTGTGCCCCGCCCGCGCCGCCGGCGCGCGGTCCCCCGCGCGCGGCTCCACCAGCCGCCACAGGCCCGTGCCCGTGTCAAGCGCGTGCAGCCCGCGCGAGAAGGCGGCGCGCCCCTGCGCGTGCTGCCCGCCAAACAGCCACAGCGTCCCGCCGACGGCCGCCATGGCCGCCGCGTGCAGGCGCCCGGGCGCGTCGCGCGCGGAGCTTCCGCCGCCGCCGCCGCCCTCGGCCCCCGCCACGCCCGTGGGCACGCACCGCCACTCGAACGTGCCGAGGTCGAGCGCGTGCAGGTCGCCCATGATTGAGCGCGCCACGCCGCCGTACACGTAGAGCCTGGCGCCGCCGCCGGAGGACGCGCGGCGGACGACGGCGGCGGCGTGGGCCCAGCGGGGGGAGGGGGCGGCGCCGGTGCACAGGGGGTAGGTGTACAGCAGGTTCTGGGGCAGAGGGGGAGGGGGAGGCGGGGGAGGGGGATGGGGGGCGGGAGGAGGGGGAGGGCCGGCGGCGGCGGCGCGGAGGGGGTGGTTGACGTGGCCGGGTGCCGCCGCCGCCGCCGGCCCCGCGCCGCCGCCGCCGCCGGGAAGGGACGAGGACGAGGGGGCGTCGCGGCCGCCCGTGCGCCCTGAAGAGTCCTGCTGCTGCTGCTGCTGCTGCTGCTGCTGCTGCTGCTGCTGCCGCTGCTGCTGCTGCTGCTGCTGCTGCTGCTGCTGCTGCTGCTGCTGCTGCTGCTGCTGCTGCCGCTGCTGCTGCTGCTGCTGCTGCTGCTGCGCTGGCTGCTGCGTTTGCGCCTGCGCCTGCGAGGGCTGCTGAAACTGGAACGAAAAGCCGCTGCCGCCGCCAGAGGACGCCGGCGCGACGCGCTGCGGCTGCGCCTGCACGTTGGCGACGCCTCCGCGGACGCTGTCGTTCTGCGAGGCGCTCGCGCGTCGCTGGCGCTGTTATGGTTTGTGGGTTGTGCGTCGTGGGGGCTAGGTGGTGGTCATTGGAGGGGGGCGCGCGCGTCAGCACACCCAGTGTCGAAGACAGCAGCCTTCCCTTTTTTTTTTTGGCAATCGTCCCCCGCACCTCTGAGCTCGAGCGCCCAAACAGCTCCTCCAGCCGCGCACGCATCCTGCGGCTCGGCTATAGCTCGTTGTTGTTGATTGTGCGGCAAAACGCGCGCCGCCGCTGAATCAACGTTGGCCATCGCCAGCTGCCGTGGCGACGATCTCCCTTTCTCCAGGGCGGGCGCCACGCGCTCAGTCGTCGCCACGGCGGGAGACATGTGTTGCGATAATATCGCTTTGAGAATCGGGGATGGCCGTTCTGTTTCATGTTGCACGTATTAGGTTTCCGATGGCGTGGGGTCTGGGGATGGCAGTGTGGCAGTCGTAAAACGGAAGATGGGCGCGCGCCGGCGCCGGCGAAAGAAAACAAAAGACGAGCGGGGGTGGCGAAGGAGACGAGACGGGCGCGGCACGGCGCGGCGGGGGGGGTGGGGGGCGTGCGGGCGCCGCGCACGCCTACTGGACGAGGCCGCGATCAAAGCAACGAGGAGACGCAAGCGACCGCGGCTCGGGCCGGGCGCCCGCGCGCGCGCGCGCCGATCCGCGCGGGGTGAATAGGGGGGCGGGCGGGGGGGTGGCGAGCCGGACCAAAACACGACAGCCCCCGCGCCGCGTGTCGTCCCAAATGGGCAATGGGCACAAAAGGCAAACGTCCGCACACAAAGCAAACATCCCACATCTCTCGACTCCCTTACGTAAACCCTCCTGACCTACTGCAGCGTCCGGTCAAACTGAAACACCCCCAGGCCGGGGCCCACGCGCCTGAGCTGGGACACCATGCCCGCCGCGCGCCGCACGCTCTCCGTCTGCTCGGCCAGCAGCTGACCCTCGACAAAGTCCGACGCGGCCGCGTCGCCCGCCGCGTCGCACGCCGCCTGCAGCTCGCGCAGCTTGGCGAAGTTGAGCTTCTCCATCGCCAGCGACAGCTCCATGGCGTACAGCGCGTCGCCCTTATCGGCGTGCGTGAACTCGGTCTCGGGCGCCGCCAGGGGCGCCAGCCGCACGCGCCCGCCGCGCTCGTTCTGGTACGAGACGAGCTTGTGCGCGTGGCCGCGCTCCTCGTCGGACGAGTCCTTGAAGTGCTTGGCGAGGCCGGGGAGGGCCACGTTGTCGCGGTCAAAGTAGGCGAAGAGGGCGTGGTAGACGTAGCTGTGTTGTGTCGCGTTGGAAGGGAAGTGAAAGGGGGGGGGCGTTTGGCGTTTGGGGGTGGTTGTTGGTGTGCGTCGGGTCGTCGTTTTGGGGGGGATTGTTTGTTAGTTCGAGGTTTGGGGTTTAGGGAGTTTAGAGGGGCGGGGGGAGGGGAGAGAAGAGGTGTGAGCGCGCGCGCGCGCGGAGAAAGAGAGAGTCGGGGGCGAGGGGGCGGAGAGGGGGGAGGGGGGTTGCGATGCGGCGGCCACGGAACGCGACGGCGGCTAAGGGGGGCAGCCCCCCCAGCCCCCGCCCCCTCTCTTGAGGCGCCTCCAATGATACTCACGAGATGGTGTACTCGATGCTGTTGCGGGTATAAGGGAAGGCGTTGGAACACGGACAAGGGGCGGGGGAGGACGGGTGAGCGCGCGCGTGCGGGGCGGGGCGGCTCTGGGAGGCACCGCCAACAGAGCGCCGTTCGACGGCGAGGGAGACGCCCCCGAGCCCCCGGAAGGAAAAACGAGAAAGAGGACCGATCTCACTTGATCTGCTCGTTGATGGCGGCCTCGAGGTCGGGCATGAAGTTGCAGCGGGCGAGAGACTCGGACGCGGCGTTGGTGTTGGCGACGGTCGCGAGCTCGGCCTTGACCTGTTGTGGGGTTGTTGCGTTTTTGAGAGGATTGTCGTGTCTCGTGAGCGGCGGCGGCACAAACGGGAGGAAACGGTACGACGGACGCCTACGCGCGCCGCGCGCATGCGACCTCCAATCATTTCGTTTCGTCTCTGCTGCCCGCTCTCACCTCGTTGAAGGGCTGGAAGACGATGCCAGTCAGCTGCGACGTCGGCTGGCGGGTGGCGCGGGCGGCGGTGGCCAGGCCGCGGGGGCGGAGGGCGGGCGCGCGGACGCCGCTGTTTCGAGAAAAAGGGGAGGGAGGGGGGAGAGAGGCGAGGGGATCGTCAGTGATGGGGCGCAAGAGGGACGCGGAGAGACGCTGCAGCTCTGCGAAAGAGGTGGTCGACATGGCACAGATCCATGCATGGGATTGCTCTCGGGCGCGGACGCGCGACGCGCCGCAGCGGGCCGCAGGGGGAGGGCGGTGATTCACCGTCACTCTTTGGCGCTTTTGCTTTGTTCCAACATCGCCTCCGCTCCCTCTTGCCGATCCTTGCGGAGATGGAGGCGCCCAGCGGACAGGGCGTGCGACGTGCATGGCGATCACAAACTTACGCGGCGGCGCGCGACGACCCGACGGCCGCGGCGCGGGTCTGGAGGAGGGCCATCGAGGATGTGTGTGTGCGTCAAGCGCGCGCGCGGAGAGAGGCAGGGTCGCAGAGAGGGAGGGAGAGACTGAGAGAGGATGAAGGGACGGGCGACGTGGGGTGTGGAGACCACTCTGTTGCTGAGCGCTTTACAAGATGTGGCGTCGACCGCCGCCCGCGGCCGTCCGCCGCCCGCCCGCGACAATCGCGATCACACACGAAGCCCCTGTTTTCGCTCGCCCGTCCCGACAGAGAGCCGCCGACACCGCCTCCACAGCCTCCTCGTCTCCCGCGTCCGGTGCGCACGCGTCCAGCGCCGCGACGGCCGCAGCGTTCAAGCCAGGCGCGAGCGCGGCGAGCGCCAGCGACGGATGTGCTCCCTGCAGCAGCGCCGAGCGCAGCCGCGCCTCGGCCGCCGCCGCGGGCGGCCGGGCAAAAGCGGCGCTCCCGCGCGCCCCGCCCTCGCCTCGCTGCTGCCACTGCTCCTCCTCGTCCTCACGCCACCGCCGCCGCTCCGCCAGCCGCCGGCACGCGGCCGCCAGGCGCGCGTGGCCCTCGCGCAGCTCGGCGGGAGAGGCGGCCAACGCCGCCAAGGCCGGCGGAGAGGGAGAGGGAGAGGCAGAGGCATAGGGGCAGGCGGCGGCCGGCGGAGCGGGCGGCGGCGGCGTCGCGTACGGCGCCTGCAGCAGCAGGGCGCGCCGCAAGGCCTCGGCCGGCAGGTGCGTCGCGGCGCACAGCGCCCGCAGCTGCAGCGGCAGCCACCCGCGCTCGGCTGCCGCCCACGCGCCGCCCCCCGCGGCCGGGGGCAGGTCGGCGAGCAGGTCCCACAGCCGCTGCGAGGCGGCGGGGCCGGCGCCGCCGGGGCCCGGCGCCGCCAGCGCCGACGCGAGGCGCAGCAGCGCGCGGCGCACGAGCGCGGGCGGCGCCGCCAGCAGCGACGGGTCGTTTTGCGCGGCGCGCCGCACGGCCCGCGGCGAGGGGGGCCGGGCGAGGGCGCGGCCGAGCTCGCGCGCGAGGCGATCGGCGCGCGCGTCCATGGCCGCGGCGGCGCCGCCGGCCTTGGCGCGACCCTCGACCGCCGCCAGCAGCAGGCGCGGGTGCCGGCGCGCGAGCGCCAGCGCGAGGGCGCTCCGCGCGGCGGCCGGCCCGCCGCCCGGTCGTCCCGTCCCGTCCCCACCCTGGCCGCCGGAAAGAAGCCAGTCGGTCTGCGCCATCCCGCTGAGCGCCTCTTGCAGCGCCGCAAGCTGTCCGTCCCCGCCGAGCGCGCGCAGCAGGCGCGGCGCCAGCAGCACCGCCCTGGCAGCAGAGGCGGCAGCGGCGGACGAGACCCGCGCTGCTCCCGCGCCGCCGCCGCCCCCGCCACCTTGTCGCTGCTCTTGCTCCTCTTGCTCGACAGAAAACAGCGCCTCGAGCGCCCGAAATGCTCCGTCGAGCCTGGTCCAGGCATCCAGGCGGAGCGGATCCGGGGGAGCGAGCAAGAGCGCGGGCTCGGCGCGCAGCAGGGGAAACAGCGGCAGCGCGGCGCCGGCGGGGGACGGCGGCGGCAGCGGCGGCGGCGGCAGCAGCAGGCGCGCCTCGAGCGCGGCGACCGCGTCCGAGGCCGCCCCGGGCCCCGCCCTCAGCAGCCACGCGTCGCGCGCGTATCCCTCGGGCTGCTCGGCAATCGGATCATCAGCCGCGACGCGCGACAGCCGGAGGAACTCGACGCCCGCGGCCAGCACGCCCATCGCCTCTGCCACGCCGGCGCGGGGGGTGCCGAAGACGCCGCGCACGCCGCCGCCGCCGCCGCGGGGCAAATGAGCAGCAAAACGGCCTCCCGCCGCCGCCGCCCGCGGAGGAGCCGAGAGGCCAGCGCCGCCATCGCTTGAGGGGTCTGGGCCGCCCGCCCGCGCCACGGCGGCCGCCAGCGCCTCGGCCCACTCGACCAAGGGGCGCGCGCGCGCCGTCCCCAGCGCGGCCGGGTGCCGCCACATCAGCGCGGCGGCAAGGGCGGCCGGCGAGCGGAGCCGCTGCTGCTGCTGTTGTTGCTGCGGCTCGCCCGTGCCGCCGCGCGTGCTGCCTCCAGCGACTAGCGCCCGGCCCAGCAGCCCGGCGCGCGCCTCGGCCGCGTCCGGGTGCGCCAGCAGCAGGCGGGGGGCCTCGGCCGCGAGCACAAGCACGCGGCGGGCGGGGAGCGTTGCCGCCGCCGCCGCCGCCGCCGCCCCTGCCGCCGCCGCCGCCGCCGCTACCGTCGCCCCGCCCTCGACCAGGCGCGCGCTGCGGGCGTGGCCGCGCACGGCCGTCGCCAGCTCGGACGTCGGCTTGGCCAGGAGGCCCGGGTGGCGCGAGAATAGGGCCGAGCACAGGGCGGGGAGGTCGCCGTCGCTGTCATCGTTTCCGCCGCCGCCGCCGCCGCCGACGCCATCAAGGGAGGGCCGTCCCGCGCCCCTGTCGTCGCTCCAAGCGCCGCCGTGATCGCCGCCAGAGCCCTCGCCATCGTCGCCCCTGCGCCACCCGAGCGCCTCGGCCAGCGCCTCGCCCCTCTCCCCGATCACCTGCGCCCGCGCCGCCTCGGACAGCTTGCCCGCCGTCTCGGGCCGCGGCAGCGCGTCGTTGTCGTCGACGTAGGAGCGGCCGCGCAGCGGGTCGCCGCCGCCGCCCCGTCCCCTGCGCCCACCGTCGCCGTCCTCGAGGGCCGAGCGCTCGGCGAGCAGGCGGCGCTTCTTGAAGTAGAGGCGCACGTCGCCGTCGCGCGCCAAGGAAGGGTCGCGCACCACGCGGGCGTAGGCGGCCTCGAGGCGCGCCTTGCGCTCGGCGCGCGGCGACGGCGGCGGCGATGGCGTTGTTTTTGTGAGGGGAGCAGAGGCGCCTTTACGGCGGTCGTCATCCTCGTGGTCGTTATCGTCATCGTCATCGTCGGCGTCGGCGTCGTCCGCATCGCTCCCAAAATCCAGGAGGGGCGCGGGAGGGTCGCGGCGCCCGCGCATGAGGGGGGGCGGGCCCGGGTTGGGCGGGGGGCGGCCGCGCGTCGGCGGGGCGCGCTGGCGACGACCGCCGTTGCCGCTGCCGTTGCCGTCGCCGAGCGCGGCCGTTGCTGGACGCCACTTGGCTCGTCGTCCGGGCACGGCCGCCGGCCTGCAGGACGCGTGACGCAATCGTAGCATCGCCCGTCTTCCTCCTGCCGCGTGCAGCGGCTGCGTGGTGCTACCTCGCCCCCATCATTGGGATATCTTGCTCGCAGTAGGAGCCTCCCACTCGCCCAATTCGCGATTGATTTGAATGCGCAATGGTGATTGGTGGATGTATGATGCAGCAGTATTCAAGTTGTGGTTGGGGCGTGGCAAGCGCGTGCGATTGTATCGAGAAGAACCGTGCTCAGGAAAACGCCGGCGCCGACGCGGAACCCGGGCTTGAGGGCGCGCCGCGACGCACAAAAAGAGACGCGCCCTTGCAAGCACCACCTCTTTGCCGACAACACGCACACACTTCGTCACTGCGCAACGATCTACGGATCTCACACACTACAGGGAGCGCTCGGCCGGCGCCTTGCGCGGAGCGATTGGCCAAATCCAAAGGTGTCGATTCCCCGCGACGAAGGACGAGACGAGTGAGCGCACAAGCGATGCCTCAAGAGGGCGCCGCTGGGCGCGCGCAGCATGGCGTCGTCCAGATGGACGAGCGCGAGGTCCCGGCGCCAATGACGGTCGTGCGCCTGCCCGACGGCGCGGTCCTCTGCCTGCCGCCACGCGGGGCGTCGGCAAGCCGCAGCGACGACGACGGCGGCACCAGCGACCACGGCGACGCCTCCTTTTCCACACCCGCCACCTACCCCGTCTACACCAAGCGCTACGCCGCCGACGGCGCCCCCCCGCCCGACCCGTCCCCGCCGAAGGAGGGGCCGCGCTCCCCGTGGGCCGAGCGCGCGCGGGGCGCGCTGCCGGTGCTGGCGATGGCCGCGCTGGCGGCGTGGCCCTTGGCGCGGCGTGCGGCCGGGCGGTGGTGGCGGCGGCGGCGGCGCGGACGGCGGGGGCAGGGGGACGGGGGCGGCTCGGACTGCGGGGGGGAGGGGGAGGAGGGCGGCGGGCAGGGGCGGCACGGGCGCGGCTTTGTGTTTGAGGAGGCCGAGGGGGACGGCGCGAGGCGCGAGTTTCGGCGGTGGGAGCGAGAGCAGCAGCAGCAGCAGCAGCAGCAGCAGCAGCAGCAGCAGCAGCAGCAGCAGCAGCAGCCGGATCGGCAGCGGCGGGGGGGGCGGGGATCTGGCGGGGTCGCGCGCCTCATGCTTCCGGCGATGCTCGGGCGGCCGAGGGCCGGGCGATTAGCGCAGTATCGGCAGCCGCAGCCGCAGCCGCCGCACGAGCAGCGGCAGGACCAGGAGCAGGAGCAGCGGCAGCTGCCGCAGCGGCAAGAGCCGGCGGCGCGGCGGCGGCCAGCACGGCGAGCGGCGTCGTAACGTGGGCCTTTGATTCGTGTCGCCTGTCTGGTGTGTTGCCGATTGTGTTTCGATGCGCGCAAGTTTTGCGTGTGCTATGTTTTGCGTGTGCGTCGGCGGCCTACGGTCGGCCTCTCTTCTTCTCGAGCTCTTTCTCTCTCTCTCTCGTCGTCGTCGACGGCAGCGGCGGCGAGGCTCCTCCTCACCCGCCCGCCGTCATTCCCCATCCCCCCCCTCCGCCTCCCTCGATCACTCGCCCGTCAGCGCCTCCCCTCAATCACTCGCCCGTCAGCGCCTCCTTGAGCGCCGCAATCTCTGCGCCGCTCATGCGCCCGCGCCGCTCCAGGTAGCGCTCGGCGCCGCCGTAGCGCCGGCGCAGGTCGCCCAGCACGGCCAGCGCCACGTCGCCCTGCGCCGCGATGATGGCTTCGGCCAGCGGGATGGGCGACGCCGCCTGGCCCCCGCTGCCGCGCCCCTGGTCGTCCTCAGCCGCCCCTGGCCCCGGCCGCCGCAGCGACTCGCGGTACCGCCGCAGCTCGCGCTCGCTCTGCGCGTAGTCGGCGGCGATGGCGCTGTCCTCGACGCCGCACAGCTGCAGCAGCAGCATCGCGACCACACCGGTTCTATCCTTACCGTGACAGCAGTGAATGATTCCGGGCAGCTTGTCCCTGCCGGCGATGGCGCGGCACGCGTCGCCGATCGCCCGGCCGCTGTCGGCGCCGGCTAGAATGGCAGAATAGTAGCGGCGAAATCCGACGAGGCGCTCGTTGGCAAATGCAGCGGCAAAGACCGGGCTCGGGTCGCGCAGGGTGGCGAGGCGCAGGGCGGCCTGCCCGAACACCGAGGGCGGGAACCGCCGGACGGCCTCGAGCGCGAGGCGCCAGGTCGGGAGGAGGTCGAACTGCATCGTCGCCGTCGCCAGCGTCGTCGCCGAGGCCGCAGGCGCAGGGGCGGTGGCGCCCGTCGCATCAGCCGGCGCACTGGCCGCCAAGCTCGCCTCGACGGGCACGGCGGTAATGACCGCCGCGGCCGCCACGTCTTCGGCGACGGCTTCCTCGGTCGTTGGCATGTCGTCCGCCTCGTCGACCCCCTCGGCGCCCGCCGGCTCGCGTCCCGCGTTCAGCGGGCGCAGCCCCTCCTCGTCGTCGATGCCCATCGCCGCGCGGCGCATGCGCGTGGCCTCCGCCCGCCTCGCCTCGCTCCTGCCGCGCAGGTCGATCACCGTTTTGATGCCCAGCTCGCGCAGCAGCCCCGCGGAGAAGATTTGGCTGCAGCGGTAAACGCGCCCGCGTTTCACGGGCCCGTCCGGCGACACCTCCGCCAGGTCGCGCAGGTTGACGGCGCGGATGGGCCGCTGCTGCGGCTGCTGCTGTGCCATGGCGAAGACGGAGCGCGGGCGGGGCGAAGCGACGCGTGAGAGGGACAAGGCAGCTGCGGCTGCGGCGACGGTGGCACCGCGACGGTGGCGCGGCGGCGATTGCATCGACTGTCGTTTTTCGTTTCGTTTCGTCGCTTGCACAAGGCGTTTCGTTTCTTCTCTTTGGAGTGAGCTCTGCTTCCTTAGGAGATGGACAGAGGGATTGGATTCTCTTGGTTGTTTGTGAGGACGCAGAACGATAATGTTTTCCGCTCGAACAAGCCGGGGGGAATAAGAAGGGACGACGACGCTCCGAAATTTCGCCGGGGTCCAGGAGGCCAAAAAGGGCTCCAACGATGCTACTCCGACCGTCAAAGCTCGCCGGGGGGGGTCGATGCACGCCGCGGACGCCGACGAGATTGACGCGGCGGTCGCAGTGGCCCGGGCGGCGGCGAATATGCAGGAGGCCCGACGGAACGAGGCGCTCCGGGCGTCGAATCGCGCAGCCGTTTTGCGGATGGCCGCGTCGGCGGGGACAGCGGCGGCGGCGGCGGCGGACGCGGCGGCGCGGCCAATTGTGGCGGCCTTTAACGAGAGCGACCGGCGGGTGCCCATGCCGGGCTCCGGTGGGTGGGTGTCTGCAGCGTCGGCGGTGCTCGGCGCGGACCCTGTCCCGTCAATGACCCGCTCGGAGCTGCGGGCGGAGACGGAGGTGACCCTGGCCTATGAGGCGGGCTCTGTCTTTGGCAAAGCCAGCCGCTCCGCTTCAGTTGCAACTTTTATAAGCCTTGTAAGAGAGGCCAGGCCTTTTCCATGTCTTTCAGACTCGCGGCCACCGTTCGCGACAGGCGTGGATGCGAACCGGACGGGGCGTCGAGGGGCAAAGAGGCCGCCGGCCGAGGCGGGCGACTAAAAGGAAATGCGCGCGACAGCGCGCGCGGGCGCGGGCGCGGAGAACCGACGGCTGACGAAACAAACAAAAGAATCGTTCTATGGCGGGACAAGGAGCGGGCGCAACTCGACCACCTCGACCAAGGCCACCAGCCAGTACTCCTCGCCGACAGACCCGGCCGCTCCTCCAGCAGCCCGCCCGCCCTTCGCCCCCGCCCGCCCGGCCGGGCCCGCGCCCATCATCGTTGCCGCTGCCGCCGCCGCCGCCGCCGCCGTTGCCGACGTCGCTGCGCCCGCCCCCGCCCCCGCCGCCGCCGCCGCCGCCGCCGCCGCCTTCGACTCTGCGACGGCCTTCCCGGCCTTCCTCAACATCGCGTGCATCGTGTCGCGAATGGCCCCGTTTGAGCGCGCCAACCCCGGAACAAGGGCCGCCACGGCGCCGACGTAGACCGACCCCCACCGGACGCCAGGGCCGCAGTCGGCCGCCGCCACGCTCATCTGGGCCAGCAGGGTCTCTTTGTCGTGCAGAGACCACTTGCCGCCGCGCGGGACCGGGACCGTCGGGGCGCCGCCCGGGCAGATCGCGTAGCCGCCGGCCTCGTCGCGGTCGATGCCCTCCATCCCATAGACCAAAGCGCCGAATGCGGCGTGTCTCGCTTTTTGGTAGGTGGCCTTGCAGTCGCCGCCGGCAAAGAGGGCGCACCCCCCCCGCGCGCGCATCGCGTGCAAGTCGGTGCCGGCCTTGACGATCTGCCAGGGCGCGTAGTACTCGAATCCGCCGCGCGCGCTCGTCGTTGGCAGCCCCAGCTCGGCCGCGTGGCGGATGGCGTCGGCGAGCTGGCTCGCGGCGTCTTTTTTGGGCTGCCGAATCTTCCCCGTGCCTTCAAGGAGCTTGCCCCGCGCGCTGAAGTAGGCGAGGGGCTTCTCCAAGTCCAGCCCCTGGCCCCGCAGCAGCGCCAGGAGACGAGCGATCGGGCCGCGGTCCGCGCGTTGTCCGAGGAAGGCTAGCGCCGCGCGCCCGAGGGCGGTGCCCGCGACGTCTGTGCTCGGCGACGCGTCGCCGTGGTGGTGGGGGTTGTGCTGCTGCTGTTGCTGCTGCTGCAGCTGCAGCTGCAGCTGCTGCTGGTGCTGCTCGCAGTCGATGGCCTGGGGCGGCGCCTGGCGCGCCGTCAAGGCAGAGGCGGCGGCGGCGGCGGCGGCGGCGGCGGCGCGCTGGCCGGCCGCGCGCGCGAGCTCGGCGTGCGACGCCTCGAGCCGTTGCCCAGGAAGCCGTTGCTGCAGCTGCTGCACCCCCTCCACCTGCCGCGACTGGCCGAGGGGGGCCCGGGGGACCCTGCGGGGGTGCACTGGTGCGGCGGCGGCGGCGGCCAGCCGCCAAACATCCTGGCTAGCGACGGCGACGCGGCGGCGCGGGCGCGTCTGGGGCCCCATCGACGACGACCCGGCGGCGGCGCCGCCGCCGCCCGGGGGGGCGGCGGGGCCCGCGAGCGCGGCGAGGCTGTGGTGGTGGTGGTGCCGCTGCTGCTGCTGCTGCTGCTGCTGCCGCTGGCGCGAGGCGGCGGCGACGGGGCGGGCCGCGCGCTTCCGCTGCGGCGAGTCCGAGTTTTCGGCGCGGTCCGCCTGCCGGCGCGCTTGCCGCTCGCCCGGAGCAAGCAGGTCGGCGGCGCGCGCGCGTAGCACCCGCGCTGCGTCGGTTGCCTCGTCTCTGCTCGCGGCCGCCGCCGCCCGCCTGCGCGGCCTGATCGGCCCGGGCCGCTCTGTCTCCTCGTTTTTGCGCGTCGCCGCGTGCCGGCTGCCGGGCGGCCGCGTGCGCCTCCTCGTCACCGCGCGGGGCGGCCCCGTGCTTTCGGACGAAGTCGCGACCATTTCCCCCGCCGGGCAGGCGCGGCTGCGCGTGTCGCTCGCGCCCATCCTCGAGGAGCCACCGCAGCTCCTTTGGATGATGGCTCTCGTGCCGGACCACGACGCCCGCCCCTCCGCCGCGGCCGACCGCCGCTCGCTGCCCGCGGGCACCTTGCTGGGCGCCATGCCGCTGCTGGCCGTGCCCGAGGACGCAGGAGCGGACCTGACCCGGCTGCTCGAGGCCATGCTCGACGAGCTGACGCCCAAGCAGGAGCAGCAGCAGCAGCAGCAGCAGCTGTCGCCCGCGTCGGTCGACGCCACGCCCGCGCCCACCCCGCCGCGGACGGCGCGCGTGCGAGCCCCTCGGGCCCCTCGGGCGCGCGCTGGATCGGCGAGCTCGAGCCGACCGCGCGCGAGCGCGAGCGCGCGCGTGCGCCCGCGGGCGCTGGCGGCGGCAGCGGGGGCGGCGGCGAGGGCGAGGAGGGCGAGGGCGGCGGGCGCAGCACCTTGTCGGCCTCGATCTCGGCAGCGGGCGGCGGCAGCTTGCCCCTCCAGCGGACCTCCTACTTCTCCTCGGCCTCGTCCTCGTGCGCCGAGGGCTCGACGTCGGACATGGCGGACGGCGGGCTCGGGCTCGGCGTCGCAGAGGCGGCCGCGGCGGCCCTGGACGAGCGCCAGGCGTCGTTCTCGGCGCCCGCGGCGCTGCACCTGGCGGGAGATGAGCAGGTCAAGGAGCCGACGGCGTCGATCTCGGACGACGCAATGGCCGCCGAGGCCGGCCGCCAGCACGGCCAGGCGCCGTGCGAGCAGCAGCAGGACGGGCAGCAGCAGGACGAGCAGGCGCCCGTCTCTGCCTTGGCGGCCCCGTCCGAGGCCGCGCCGTTCGTGGAGCCGCCGGCGCTGCGCCTGCCGGCCAGCTGCGAGATGCTCGCGCGCGTCCAGGCCGACCACTGGCTGCCCTTGGCGCTCGACTTGGGCTTGCTGCTCGAGGCCGCCGCCGCCGCCTCTGCTCCCGCCCCGCGGCCGTCGCCCGGAGCAGGAGGAGGGATCAGCGGCGGCGGCGGCGACGGCGCGGGCCGCCCCCCCTCTTCTCGCGCGGGCATGGCGCTGGTCAACCCCTCCCCGCCCGCGGACCTGGTCGCGGCGACGCTCGAGCGCGCGCTGCTCCTGCTCGCGAGCCAAAACTGCCTGAGCGCCGCTGCGTGCGTCATGCGCTCGGCCGCGCGGCACAAGGGCGTCCGCCTCGTCGCGACGGCGGCCGCGCGGCGCAAAGGCGGGCGCCCGCCGGTAAAAAAACGCGGCGCCCCTCGCCACCCGGGGAAAACTCTTCAAAAATTAAGTTTTGTGTAGTCAATTTAATACGTTTCTTCTACTTTCGGTCGGTTTTAAACGCGGTTTGCGCAGGGAGGGGGTATGAGGGGGGCAGCTTGGCGTTCAACAACAAATTGTGGCAAAAAGGGCCGGACAGAGCGCGCGGCGGTGTGGCGCTTCGCCCCCCCGTTCCCCGACGCCGCCGGGCAAGCGGGGCAAGCGGGGCAAGCGGGGCAGGCAGGACGAGAGGTGACCGAGGCGTGTGGGCGTGAGAGCGAGGGAACAGAGGACAGGCTAGTTCCGGTTGTTGTGTCCGCGCAAGAATGGACGGGGTTGGTCGAGAGGAAGGGGCAGCTGCGGCAAAAAAGAATATTCCAAAAGGGATGGCGTGGGCGGGGAGGAAATGGGGGCGGCGAGATCAAGAGGAGGCGCCGAGCCGCTCTGCCTCGCGCCCCCGCTGGCCCGCGCGCCTGGGCAAAATGAGGATTGTGTCGGCGGTGGTCAATCGGAGGGAGACGAAGAATAAAAAAAGGGCGAAAAGACCCGATCAAGCGCCGTTGACCGCCGCTCGGCGCGCCGCGCCGCCGCCGGGGGTGGCGCCGCCGCCGCCGGCCGCCGCCCACGCCGCGGCGGCCGCGGCCGCCACCTCCTCCTCGGGCCCGCCGCCGCCTGTGATGCTCGTGAAGTCGGCCTCCAGCAGCGTGTGGAACGAGGGCAGGTGCGGCAGGCCCGTCGCGGAGCCCGGCGTCGTCGCAGCGACGCCGTGGCCGCCGGGCACGCCGTCGCCGTCGCAGGCGGCGCTAGGGCCGCCGCACGCGCCCGCGCCGCCGCTGCCGCCCCCGCTGCCCGCGCCGGCCAGGGCCGCCAGCACCGCCGCGCCGCCCGACAGCGACAGGTGGTGGTGGTGGTGCCCCACGGCGGCGGCGGCCGCTCCGTTGCTAAAGACCATGCGCAAAAAGGCGGACGGGCTCGCCCCGCCGCCGCTGCTCGCCAGATTCCCCCCCCGCTGGTCCGCGCGTGGGCTGCGGTCGCTGCCGCCGCCGCCGGTCAGCGCGCGCGAGGCGGCGGCGGCTGTCGAGGCGGCGGCCGTCGCGGCAGCGGCGGCGGCGGCGGCGCTGCTGTGCGCGTGCGGGTGGTCGGCGTAGGCCGCGACGGTCGCCTTGGTCGACGGGCTCGCCGCGGCCGGGAGGGACAGGGCCGCCGCCGCCGCGTGGTGGCGCTGGTGCAGCTGCTGCTGCTGATGCAGCTGCTGCTGCTGCCGCTGCGCCTCTGCCTCTCCTGCCGCCGCCGCCGCCGCCGCCGCCGCCGCCTGGTGCGCGTGCCGGAAGGGGCGCAGGCCGCCCTGCTGCTGCTGCAGGTGCTGCCGCTGCTGCATTTGCTGCTGCAGCTGCACCTGCTGCTGCTGGTTCAGGCTCTCCAGGGCCTGGGAAGGTGACTCGGGCGGCAGAGACAAAGGCGGGGGCGCCCCGGGCCCGCCGCCGCCGCCGCCGCCGCCCCTCGCCCGCGCCTCGTGCTGCTTTTGCACCCCGGCCGCGTCGGAGGCCGCCGCGAGCGCCGCGATGGCCGCCGCAGACGCGAGCGAGGGGCCGCCGGCTGCCGCTGCTCGCTGGCGCAGATGCTGCTGTTGGTCGTGCCGGACGGTCGGGACGCGCGCGCGCCGCCCGCGACCCTGCTGCGCCTGCGGCTGCGCCTGCGGCTGCCCGTGCTGCTGCTGCTGCCCCTGCTGCTGCTGCTGCTGCTGGTTGTGGTCGTCGTTCGACTCGCGCTCGCGCCGGCCCGCGCCCATCGGCGGCGGCTCCGTGGCCGCGGCTTGCCCCTCCGCCTGCTGTGCATCATGCTGCTGCTGCTGCTCAAGCTGCTGCCGCTGATGCTGCTGCTGCTGCTCATGCTGCAGCTGATGCTGCTGCTGGCGCCGGTAGTTCTCGGAGGCCATCGCAATGGCGGCGGCCAGCTGCTCCGCGCCGAGCGGCATGCCCGTCCGCGTCGCCGCGGCGGCGGCGGCCGCCGCCACGCTCTTGGCGGTCTCGCGCGTCAGTCCCATGGCGGCGGCGGCGATGGCGATGGCCGCGCCGATGTCGTCGTCCGTTTGCCCGCCGGCGCCGCCGCCTGCGCCGCCGGCGCCGCCGCCGGACGACGAAGCGTGGCGCTGGGCGGCGGCGTCGGCGTCGGCGGCGGCGGCGACGTTTCCCGCGTGCTGCTGCTGCTGCTGCTGCTGCTGCTGCTGCTGCTTTTGCTGTTGCTGATTTTCCTGCTGCTGCTGCTGCTGCTGCTGCCGCTGCTGCTTCTGCCGCTGCTTGAGCTGCGCCTGCGTCTGGCGCCCGCTGCCGCCGCGCGGCCCCCGCGCCACCGCCGCGCCTCCCCTGCTGCGCTTCTGCTGCGGGTTGGCCTGCACCGCGTGCGCATCGCCACTCGTCACCACCACGGCGGCTGCCGCGCGCCAAAGGGCGGCCGCTGCGGCCGATCCCGCGTTGTTTGGGTTGCTGTTGTGGCCGCCGCCGCCGCCGCTTCCGCTCCCGCTCCCGCTGCCGCCGGCCGATGCCGCCGCCGCCCCCTGCTGCCCCTGCTGCTGCTGCTGCATCTGCTGCTGCTGCTGCAGAAGCTGCCAGTGCTGCTGCGCCGCCGCCGCCTGCAGCTGCGCCTGCTGCTGGGTGGACATGGGCGCCCACGCTCCCTGCGTCAGCGCCGCGCCGGCGGCCGCCAGCGCCGCTGCCGCCAAGCGAGGGCCCCCAGCTGCGGTGGCCTCGCCGCCCGCGCCGCCGCCGCCGCCGCCGCCGTTGCCGCCGCCGCCGGCCGGGCCGCAGTGCGCGGCGCGGTCGTCCGCGGCCGGGTCGTGGTCCGCGTACCCCTGCGGGTGCGGCATCAGGTCCGTGTAACACCGCGCGCTCGCCCCTTCGGGCGTCCCCTGCTGCGACGGCGACGGGGGGCCCGCGCCGCCGCCGCCGCCGCCGCCCGGCGCCGCCGCCGCCAGCGCGCGCAGGCCGCGCAGCACGGCCGGCGACAGCGACGAGCCAAAGCCGGGCGTGGCGTACGCCCAGCTGCCGCCCTTGCCGTTGGCCATGAACACGAGGACCTTGGCGTCGGTCAGGCGGAAGAGCTGGTAGGCCTTGAGGACGAGGCCGCGCTTGCGCTTGGAGAAGGCCTGGCGCACCTGGTCGGCGCCCTGTCGAAGTGAGTTTTTTGTGCGGTTCGCGGGAGGGAGGCGCGTCGGTCGGTCGGGTCGGTCGGTTGGCGCCGCCTTTGCTCTCTGCGGGGGGAAAAGGGGGCGGCGCGCGGGGTCGCAAAGAGACGCAGGCGCGCGCCCGCTTGTCGGGCGAGATATCGGCCAGCGCTGGAACCGATGTTCGCGCGCAGGTGTTGGTACCCCACCGCCGCCAGGGCCACGGACAGAGAGCGAGCTCCCCGCCCGCTCCCCAGCTCCAGCGGCAAACAGGGGCAGGAGCAGGCGCCGAGACCGCAACCGCCGGTCGCCCGCGTTTTTTTTTGCACCCCTGCTCTTTGAAGCCCTGCTCTTTTCGCGCCTCCCGCGCCCGATCCAGGCCCCGCCCCATGCGCAATCGAGGCCATGCGAGGTCGGCCGATATGCCCGCGCGCGCCTCGGGACCCAGTCGCGCGATTGCAGCAAAGAGAGAGGTCCGGGACGGAACTCTTTTTTGCCGCCCCCCCCCAGCCCCTCCCTCGTGGATGGTTTTGTCCCCCCCCCCCGAGTCGAGGCCGAAAAACCCAATCCCTCACCTGCGGCTTCTGGTGCGCCTTGCGGCGCGTCTTAATGGCCTGCTCGGCGGGCGCGCTCGAAGGGCCCGCCTCCATCTCCTCGTCGC